>Ga0207967_1000023_pt1 | contig 134308 bp, 123 predicted proteins | sample LakWasMet20_HOW5_2_FD_183866 | JGI IMG/M metagenome (GOLD analysis project Ga0207967, IMG submission 183866) | Freshwater sediment methanotrophic microbial communities from Lake Washington under simulated oxygen tension - Sediment Metagenome... | ecosystem: Environmental > Aquatic > Freshwater...
GCTCAACGGAAATTGTTTTCTGATGACAAACGACCACATTTCATGGCAGAGAATGATTTTGCAACAAATGGCAATGATGGCAATTTTATGTTTCAGAATACACGTTGGAGTTTTGGCACAGAATGGCGTTTGGGTTACAACGACATGCATGGGTATGAAACGGAGACTCATTTAGGAAGATATATCGGAAAAATGCAATGGTTCATGCCATTTATTGGATTTGATTGGAGATACAGAAATATGGGTTTAACCAATCATGAGAAAACGCTTTTTGGTCAAATAGACGAAAAGGACAACCGATCTAAAATGAGTATTGGATTCATGTATACACTCCCAATGTTAATACATTTTGAAGCAGAAGTTTTTACAAATGGAATTGTAAGGCTGCAGTTAATGCGGGAAGATATTCCAATTTCAAAACGAATCAGAGCGGGCTTTATGGTTAACACTGATAAAGAGTATATGGTCGAATTAAAATATATTTTAAATAGAAATATTGGAATTCGAACGCATTACGATAGTGACATGGGATTTGGACTTGGGTTGATTCTCAATTATTAATAGTTAAAATTAGAATACATGGAAAGAAGGAAATTCATTCGATTAACAGGGTTAGGAAGTCTTTCCTTTGGAATCCTTAGCAGTAATTCCTTTTTACTTTCTTCATGCCATAAAATGGGGATGAATGACTCAATGAGCGGAAGTTATGTCGAAATTATTGAAGGAGATTTCATCAATTCATTATCAATTCCGACTACGATAACGAACCATGGAACACTCGAGGTTCAAAAAACGCAATGGCAAATTTTCTCTGGAAAGACGTCTAAAGTCTTGTCCTATCAAGAAAACAGTATTCTTGGTCCAACGGTATTGATGAATTCAGGGGAACAAGTAGCATTAACTGTTCAGAATAGTTTAGATGAATCGACCAATATTCATTGGCATGGATTATCCATTTCAGCAAATATGGACGGCCACCCGATGGATGTAATTACAAATGGATCGTCGTTAACCTATTCTTATCAAGTAAATCAACGAGCGTCATTATATTGGTATCATCCGCATCCGGATGGCGCAACCGCAAGCCAAGTTTTCAAGGGTTTGGCTGGAGGCTTTATTGTTCGCGATACTGAAGAGAATGCTTTAAATCTTCCAGCAGGTAGCCTTGAAATTCCTTTGATCCTTCAGGATAAACGAATTTTTCCAGATTATTCGATTGACTATTCCCCTCAAATGGGTGAAATCATGACAGGTTATTTAGGGCAATATGCCTTGGTGAATGGTAAAAATTCTCCAAACCTAAGCGTCGGTACAACTACTTATCGATTCAGGGTTTTAAATGGTTCAAATGCACGTATTTATAACTTGGCATTAAGCAATAACGACAATTTCACAATCATTGGTTCAGATGGAGGTTTATTAGCAATGCCTGAAACAACGAATTCAATTCTATTAGGACCGGGTGAGCGATTAGATCTATTGATTGATTTTTCCTCAAATGCAATTGGAACAGAGTTATTCTTGATAAGTAAATCGTTTTCAAATGCGGGAATTCAAGGTGCACAAGAATTTAAAATCATGAAATTTACTGTGGATCAGCAAATTTCCACGAACTATTCAGTTCCCAGCAGTCTTAGTGTTATCAGCACAATTCCCGAAGCAAGTGCTTCAAAAACAAGAACGTTTGATATTGGAAATATGGGTATGGGAATGGGTTCAAGTGGGATGGGAGGACATACCATCAATGGATTGAGTTTTGATTCTTCTGTCATCAACGAAACAGTTCAATCAGGCGCAACGGAAATTTGGGAATTTGACAATACGATGGGACAAGAACCACATCCAATGCACATTCATGGTGTGCAATTTCAAGTTTTAAATAGAATTAGTGGAAGAAATAGTCTGATAGCCAGTGAAAAAGGATGGAAGGATACAGTATTAGTTTTGCCTAATGAGAAAGTACGGGTAATCATGACATTTGGGTCAAATTTAGGTGTGTTCATGCTTCATTGTCATAATTTGGAACACGAAGATGATGGAATGATGTTGCAATATGAAATCGTATAATTTTCCGATATGAAATTCTTAATTCTCTTGTTATTTTCAATAATTATTCTCACTGCTAATTCGCAAAGAAACTATCGATTGGGAATTGGTTATACTGCTGGAATATCAACGTTTTATTCAACGAAAACTGATGGGGACAATCAATTGCTCAATAGTAATTACGCTCTAAAAATGAATCAAGGGGCTTCGGTTAAATTTGAATTTGATTTAAGTAATAGATGGGGATTGTTTTGTCAAACAGGCTTTCAACAGCGCGGTGTACGTTTTAAAAATTATTTGGATTCATATGCCCCTAGATACCGTTTGAATTATTGGGACGTGCAATTTGGTACACAATTTTTAATCTACAAAAGTACCTCCAACAATTTAGTTTATACTTCTCTAGGAATAACCCAACACACCTTGCTTTCTTGTAATCGAGTTTATGACAATGGTAAAGAGGATATTCGTGATGAATTTTCGAATTTTGATATGGGTGCAGCACTCGCAATTGGATATCAAATTCCAGTTTTTCAAAACCATCTTTTTCAAATCCAATTCATGACAAATTTTGGTTTCCATCAAGTATTCAATATGGTTTTTTTTAATAATGGACTTAAAGGAAGTAACATAATTTTTAATACTCAATTAAGTTATTTGCTTTAACGGTCAAAAGATGAGATTTTGCTTAAGGACAAAAGATAAAAAATTATTCAAAGAAATTGTAAAGGATATTCTTAATTAGAATCATTCAAAACTTTTTTTAAATTTACGGTTCAATGAAATTGACAACCAGAATAGCAGTACTCTTCATGATTTTTCAGATTTTATTTCCTGGAGAAATAGTGCATGCTATTACGTTTATCCCTAATTTCATTGAACATTACAACCATCATAATGAGGAACACCATTCAATTAGTTTCGTTGATTTCGTTGGTGAACATTTTGATAGTGAACATCATGATGATCATGAGCATCATGAACAAGATAATTGTCCTTTAAATCACAATCATTTTTCTGTTAGTCTAACGTATATTGTCAATAAAAACGTTCAGTTTGAATTGGAGGAAAGTACATTTCAATCAATCTTTAAAAAAGATCAGTTTCCCCCATATTGCTTTTCAAAAACTGAATTCAATTATTCTATTTGGCAACCGCCAAAAATAGTTCAGGTTTAATAATTTCCATTTTCTAAAGTTCCTTTAGAAGAGAACTATTTATTTATTTCAAATTACATATTATGCTGGATGCAGTCATTCGCTTTTCCATTAGGAATAAGTTAATTATTGGCATGCTAATGCTTGCCTTAATTTTTTGGGGAAGTTATTCGTTAACAAAACTTCCTATTGATGCCGTTCCTGACATCACAAATAATCAGGTTCAAATTATTACATCTGCTCCTTCTCAATCGGCTCAAGATATCGAACGATTAGTAACTTTTCCGATAGAGCAATCTGTGGCAACTGTACCGAATATTGAGGAGGTTCGTTCATTCTCACGATTTGGATTAAGTGTGGTTACAGTGGTGTTTAAAGATGAGGTCGATGTGTTGCAAGCACGACAATTGATCACTGAGCGCATGAATATCGCAAAAAATGATATTCCACCGGGTATTGGAATTCCAGAGTTAGCACCAATTACTACGGGGCTGGGAGAAATATATCAATACACCATACATGCTGAAAAAGGGTATGAAAAAAAATATGATGCAACTGAACTCAGAACCATTCAAGATTGGATCGTTAGACGCCAATTGTTAGGTGTTGAAGGTGTTGCTGATGTCAGTAGTTTTGGTGGTTATTTAAAACAATATGAGATAGCATTGAATCCTGATAAACTTAATAGTTTAGGTTTAACCATAACCGATGTTTTCAATGCATTGGAAAAAAATAATCAAAATACGGGAGGGGCATACATAGACAAAAAACCAAATGCTTGGTATATAAGAAGTGAAGGGTTAATTGGAGGTATTGAAGATATTCAACGTATTGTAGTTAAGCAATTGGATAATTCTCTTCCTGTACTAATCCGCGATGTGGCTCAGGTACGAAAAGGTCATGCAATAAGATATGGTGCCTTAACATACAAAGATCAAGGGGAAGCCGTTGGTGCAATTGTAATGATGTTAAAAGGGGCGAATTCATCGCAAGTGATTGCCAATGTGAAAGAGCGTATGACCCAAATTGAGAAAACATTGCCAAAAGGAGTGAGAATAGAACCATTTTTAGACCGTACAAAATTGGTTGATAATGCAATCGGAACTGTAGCGAAAAATCTAATGGAGGGTGCGCTAATCGTAATATTTATTCTGGTTTTATTTCTTGGGAATTTCAGAGCGGGTCTAATTGTTGCCTCGGTGATTCCACTTGCGATGCTTTTTGCCATTTCATTGATGAATTTATTTGGTGTATCTGGTAATCTGATGAGTTTAGGGGCAATTGACTTTGGTTTAATCGTGGATGGTGCGGTAATAATTGTGGAGGCAACGTTACATCATATGGGACTACTAAAATTTGGTCGCAAACTTACGCAACAAGAAATGGACACTGAAGTGTACAATTCAGCAAGTATGATTCGATCATCAGCAGCGTTCGGTGAAATTATTATTCTTATCGTTTACTTGCCAATTCTTGCGCTTGTTGGGATTGAAGGGAAAATGTTCAAACCAATGGCTCAAACGGTTTCTTTCGCAATATTGGGTGCTTTTATTCTTTCGTTGACATATGTCCCAATGATGAGCGCCCTGTTTTTAAGTAAAAAGACAGAACATAAAAAGAATCTATCAGATCGAATGATGGATGCAATTCAACGCGTATATGAACCAGCAATTAATCGGGCATTGCGCATTCCAAAAGCAATTATTGGAGTAGCGATTTTGTTATTTCTTGGCAGCCTTTTGCTCTTTGGTAGATTGGGAGCAGAGTTTTTGCCAACCTTGGATGAAGGCGATTTTGCCGTTGAAACAAGAGTCATGTCGGGAAGTAGTTTGGAAGAAACAATTGATGCTTCAAAAAAAGGATCTAAAATTTTACTTGAACGGTTTCCATATGAAGTAGAAACTGTTGTGGGAAAAATAGGTTCTGGTGAAATTCCTACTGATCCAATGCCAATCGAGGCGTGCGATATGATGGTTATTTTAAAGGATAAGTCTCATTGGAAAAAAACAGATAACAAGGACGAGTTAGCCGTGTTAATGGCAGAGGCTTTGGAAGATATCCCCGGAGTGAGTTTTGGTTTTCAGCAACCTATTCAAATGAGATTCAATGAGTTGATGACCGGTGCTAGACAAGATGTGGTTATCAAGATTTATGGTGAAGATCTAAATGAACTCACAGATTATTCCAAGAAAGTTGCAGGAATTGTGAATGGGATTAATGGTGCATCTGATTTGTATGTTGAAAATGTCAAAGGTGCTCGTCAAATTCTAATTTCCTATGATAGGGATGCAATATCTCGATTTGGAATGAACATCGAAGACATCAACACAACGATCAATGCTGCTTTCGCAGGGCAAGCATCCGGAAAAGTGTATGAAGGAGAGAAACGGTTTGATATGGTTGTACGTTTAGAAAAGGAATTGCGAACCAGTCTTAAAGATGTACAGCGCCTTTATATAAAGGCCCCTAATGGAAATCAAATACCATTGTCTCAGGTTGCTTCTGTTCGCATTGATGATTCTGCGCCTATTCAGATTCAAAGAGACGATGCAAAACGACGAATAACAGTAGGTTTTAATGTTCGTGGAAGAGATGTAGAAAGTGTAGTAAAAGAATTACAACAAAAAGTGGAACAAAATATTGATTTTCAACCTGGGTATTATCCTACCTATGGAGGTACATTTGAGAATCTGCAAGAAGCAAGAGGGCGATTGTCAATTGCTGTTCCAGTTGCACTGTTATTGATATTCTTACTTCTTTATTTCACATTTACTTCGATCAAACAAAGTTTATTGATCTTTTCAGCCATTCCATTATCTGCAATTGGTGGTGTTATTGCACTTTGGATGCGTGATTTGCCTTTCAGTATTTCAGCAGGTATTGGCTTTATTGCTCTCTTTGGAGTTGCTGTGCTTAATGGAATTGTTTTAATTGGTGAATTCAATCACTTGAAAAAAACGGGTATTGATGATGTGAAAGAACGCATAATTAAAGCGACACACACTAGGTTAAGACCTGTGATAATGACGGCTGCTGTTGCATCATTAGGATTTCTTCCAATGGCATTGTCCCATGGTAGTGGTGCGGAAGTACAAAAACCATTGGCTACGGTTGTTATTGGTGGTTTGATTACGGCAACACTGTTAACCTTGGTTGTACTTCCGTGTATTTACTTTCTTACTAGCCGTCAAAAAAACAGTAAAATGAAAATAGAAACTAAAGTTGTCAGCATACTCATGTTGGGGCTATTCATGAGTCAATTTACAAATGCGCAAAGAACAATGCCATTGGATTCAGCACTTCAATTGGCTTACCAAAATAATAAAGGACTCCAATCGAAGTCTCAGCAAATTTTATATTATAATCAGTTGAAAAAGACGAGTAGTGAAATTCCTAAAACGGATATAACTTATATGGTAGGTCAGTATAATAGTTATTATAAAAAAGATAACAATATTACAATCTCCCAAACCATTCCATTTCCAACAGTCTTTGTTGCGAAATCTCAATTGGCGCAGGCTCACAGCAATGGTGCTTCCTTGGCTTTTTCCATGTCGAAGAATGAATTAACATTTGAAATTCGACAGTTATATGTTCAAAGTGCATATTGGAATGCATACAACTCTTTATTGATGAAGCAGGATACAATTTTGCAGCAATTCGTGAAGGCTACTGATCTCAAATATGCAACAGGTGCGGTTACTTTGGTAGAAAAAACGACAATCGACACTCGATTAAATGAGGTAAGAAGTAAGAAAAGTTTAGTAGACGCGGAATTAAATGCGATTGGTCGAAGGTTACAATATTTGATGGGGGTTAATTTCATCGTTCAATGCGAGACAGGAGATTTTTCACCTTTAACAACGATTGCTCTATCGGACACATCAAAATTGAAAGAAAATCCTCAAGCGCTGCTTTTAGAACAACAAATATTGATCGCGGAAAGTGAACGCAAATTAATGAACGGTTCTGCTTTACCCGAACTTAAAATAGGATATTTTAATCAATCTCTTTATGGAACGCCTTTGTCAGAAAATTCACTTCAATTGGCTGGAAAAGCAGATCGTTTTCAAGGTTTTCAATTCGGATTGATAATTCCTTTGTGGTTTGGTCCGGATTTTAGCAGAAATCAAGCAGCGACTATCAATCAAAAAGTTAAGGGTCTAGATTACGAGAATTATTTGAACAATCTTCAGAGTGAGTATGAGAAAACATTGATCAACTTGAAGGCCAAAAAGGATTTAATCGATTACTACGAAAAATCGGCATTGCCTAATGCAAAATTAATTGAAAACCAGTCTACTAAATCATTTGAGTTAGGTGAAATTGAATTCACTACTCATCTATTAAATCTACAGCAAACAGTGGCTATTTATGAATCGTATCTCAATGCAGTAAACGAATACAATGCCAATCTGCTTTATTTAAATTACTTAATGGCAGAATAATTTTATAAAATTAAAAAGACATGAAAAAAAATTGGATTATTTACATACTCTTCCTTAGCGTTTTCACATCCTGCGGAGGAAATGAGCCTACAGCCGAGAAACATGAAGAACACCATGATGATGAAGAACAAACGGTTGAATTAACCCAAGCACAATATGAATCTGCCGAAATTGCGTTGGGTACAATTGAAAAGCGAAGTATTAGTGGCGTTATAGCAGCAAATGGTTTGTTAGATGTTCCTCCACAAAGTAAAGTGTCAGTTTCAGCACCTATGGCTGGATTTGTAAAGTGGACACAACTTTTACCAGGATCCAAAGTAACGAAAGGCCAGGTGGTTGCCGTTATGGAAAATCAAGAATATGTTTTGTTGCAACAGGAGTATTTGGAAAACTATGGTCAATTGGAATTCTTAAAAGGTGACTATGAACGTCAAAAGGAATTGTCCAAAGAAAATGTAAATGCAAAAAAATCACTAGAGCAAGCAAAGGCTAATTATTTAACAGCAAAAGGAAGATTGGAAGGATTGTCTTCTCGTTTGGAATTACTTAACATTAATGTGAACAAACTACAAAATGGGAAAATTCAAAACACAATCAACTTATATTCTCCAATATCTGGTTATGTAACGAAAGTAAATACCAATATCGGAGCATATGTAAATCCTACAGATGTCATTATTGAAATAGTGAACACTTCTGAATTGCACGTCGAATTGACTATTTATGAGAAAGATATTCCGTCAATTAAGGAAGGACAACGAGTGCTTTTCACCTTGTCAAATGAGACGAATCAGCGAGAAGCAAGAGTTAAATTAATTGGAAGACAAATCAGTAATGAACGAAGCGTACAAATTCATTGTGATTTAAGTAAAAATGACAAGGAATTAATTCCGGGAATGTATTTAAAGGCAATTGTTGAAACAGATAATGCAATGTTAACGGCCGTTCCAGAAAGTGCGTTGGTGTATTTTGAAGGTAAATCCTACATATTCTTCAAGGAGGAACATGCACATAACTCTAAAGAGCAGAATATTGATTTCGAAATGATTGAAGTGAATGCAGGGAAAGCCGAAGCAGGATTTGTCGCTATTACCTTACCCGAAGGTTTTGATATAAGAAAGCAGTTAGTCGTTAAAGGAGCATACAGTTTGTTGGCAAAGATGAAGAATTCTGAAGAGGATGGAGGACATGCTCATTAGAAATTGAATAGTATCATTAGGGACAATAATTCAATTTACTTAAATTATTGTCCCTATAATATTTAGGATATGGTAAATAAGGATCCAAATCACGTGCACACGTATGATGAAAATGGGAATATGACCTGTTGTTCATTGGAGGAGAAAATTGATTTAAAAAGTGGAGAACCTCATATCCATTCAAAGGAAGATTCTCACGATGACCATGACCATAGTCATGAGGTTAATGAAAGTTGGAAGCAATATGCACCTTCGGTTATTAGTTTTACCTTGTTGCTGACAGGGATATTATTTGAGCAAGTAGTTCATCCGGATTTTTTCCAAGGATATTATAAACTCATTTGGTACATTATAGCCTATTTACCTGTTGGTCTACCTGTATTAGCCGATGCATTTAAATCGATTTCTAGAGGTGCATTTTTTTCAGAGTTTTTTCTAATGTCAATTGCGACAATAGGTGCATTTTTCATTGGAGAGTATTCTGAAGGCGTTGCTGTAATGGTATTTTATGCCATAGGAGAATTGTTTCAAACGGCAGCGGTAAATAGAGCAAAACGAAGTATTAAAGCCTTATTGGACATTCGTCCTGAAACAGTAACCGTTGAGAGAAATGGAAAATTGGTTTCCACTTCACCATCAAATGTGAACATCAATGAAATTATTCAAGTGAAACCAGGTGAAAAGGTAGCACTGGATGGAGTATTAATTTCTGATAAAGCCATTTTGAATACTGCAGCGTTAACAGGAGAAAGTAAACCAGATGAGAAATCAAAAGGTGAAAAAGTATTGGCAGGAATGATCAATCAAAATTCAGTAATCCTAGTTAAAGTCACAGCATTATTTGAGGATAGTAAATTGTCTAAAATATTGGAGTTAGTGCAAGAAGCAACCGCTAAAAAGGCACCAACACAATTGTTTATTTCCAAGTTTGCCGCAGTTTACACACCAATTGTTGTGTTTCTGGCAGTTGGAATTACCTTACTCCCTGCTTTTTTTGTTAGTGAATATATTTTTTCTGACTGGCTGTATAAGGCATTAGTATTTTTAGTGATTTCATGTCCATGTGCGCTGGTAATTTCAATTCCAATAGGTTATTTTGGGGGAATTGGTCTTGCATCGAAAAGTGGAATATTAGTGAAGGGATCCAATTATTTGGATTTACTGACAAAAGTGGATACCGTAGTAATGGACAAAACAGGTACCTTGACAAAAGGTGTTTTTGCTGTTCAAGATGTAATTGTTTCAGGAATGGATATGGATGATTTAATAAAATTTGCTGTAGCCTTAGAAACAAATTCCACTCATCCTATTGCTAAATCGATAGTTGATTTTGGAAAGAATCATTCAATACCGGATGTTACTCATGTTGAAGAAATACCAGGGCTTGGTTTAAAAGGAATCATTGAAAACAAAGAAGTATTGGTTGGGAACCTTCAATTATTAAGAGAAAATAATATTCCCTTTGATATTGAAATTGAGCAATTGATTGAAACAATCGTTTTAGTGGCAGTCAATAAAACATATGTAGGTTATTTTGTCATTGCAGACGAAATTAAAGAGGATGCCTTAAGTACCATCCAAGATCTCCACCGATTGAACATCAAAACAGTAATGTTGTCAGGCGATAAATCAACCATTGTTGAGAAGGTGGCTAAAACACTTTCAATTGACAGCGCATATGGCGCTTTACTTCCTGAGAACAAAGTTCAAAAAGTTCAAGAAATAAAGGATCAAGGTCGCACGTTAATTTTCGTTGGAGATGGTGTTAATGATGCACCGGTAGTCGCTTTATCAGATGTGGGTATTGCCATGGGCGGACTAGGAAGTGATGCAACGATTGAAACGGCAGATATCGTTATTCAGAATGACCAACCTTCAAAAATTGTATCAGCGATCAAAATTGGTAGAATCACTAAAAAAATTGTTTGGCAAAACATTATTATGGCCATGTCAGTTAAGGTTTTAGTTCTTATACTCGGAGCAGGTGGAATTGCCACCTTATGGGAGGCTGTCTTCGCAGATGTTGGCGTTGCATTATTGGCAATTTTCAATGCAATTCGAATACAAACAAGCAAAGTTTAACGCGCGAAATACAGCATCGAATGAATGTCTTATTTCTAATAAATTTTGAGTGTTTTTAGACTGTTTTTGTAGGGTTCTTTTTACAATAATTCGTAAATTTGGACATATTCGTTCTTTCAAAACGCATCAAATAAGACTAAAACACACGGTACCTATACGGTACCTGAAATAAAGTCAATGTTCAAACGCTTAGATATATCGGCAGTTCGGGCTCAGGGTTCGAACCCCTCCGACTCCACAATTACTTTAAAAGGAAGCAGAAATGCTTCCTTTTTTTTTGTAACTTTTTTTCTCGGAGGGTGAGAAGTATGATACCGAGAGATATTTTCAAGAGAAGGTGATGGAAATCAGCTGACTGTAGAAAATACGATTCGGTGAACCCCTCCGACTCCACCTTCGCCCTGCGAAGCTCGAGGATTTATCCGAGAGCGAAGCAGGGCTTAATTTTATACAAAGGATTTCATTCCTCAAAAACATCTTATTTATAACCTATCAATTCAACCACAATCTCATTTCTACGATTGATCAGAGCATATGGCGGATTGTAGCCTAAATACTGAAAGGTTTCAGCATGTGCAATTCCTTCTTTTTTGAGTAAGGCGATGAGTTTTTGTTTGTATTCGTCGATACGCGCGTCATTGGCCCAACCACCGAAACGAATCGCCGCCATGACAGTTCCTTCTTTTTTCTCAAAGAAAATTTTACCATTGTTTGGTTTTGGCAATGTTTCTTCTGTGTATCCAGATGGAACCATGAACGACATTTTTGTGCTATCTCCAATTTCCATAGCTACAGGTGAAGTCATTGCGATTTTCTCACCCGTATTATTACCTCCGAAAATGTATCCAGCCAAGACACGAAAGCCTTTGCTTGAACTTTCTTCATAGGTCGTATCACTTAATACAACACTCGAAAACAAAGCAGTTTCATATTGTCGCACTTCAAAATCATCGTATTCTTTGATGACTTTATACGGAAGCTTCTCAATGGAAGCGGTAGAAAAATAAACAAAGGATTGCATGATTGTGAATAAAACGATTAATATAGAAAGGATGATAATTACTTTTTTCATGAGGTATAATTTCAAGTAAAACAATTGCTTACATGAAAAGTTTAGATTCTTGGATCTTTTTAATTCACTGAATTTTTAGCCACAAAAAAAGGAACCATTTCTGGCTCCTACTTGAATTAATTATTCCTTATTCGTAATTATACTTTTCTTAATACTAAATCACGAATTCTAAATCATGAATCACGAATTTATAGTTTGTCGTCCAACAAATCTGCATTCGTATTGATAGCACCAGTTCCATATTCTTGACGAATATAGTCAGCTACAGCGTCTCGCACTTTCACTTGTTTCGGTTTCATTGAAAGCAAATACACAAGGAATGGAATCATAATTCCAAGTAAAAGAACTGTAAGAATGAACAACATTTGTCCTCCCATTGTTGGGAAACCTTCGTTAATTCGAACGAATTTTTTCTTTTCACCAATGATTTGAGCTCCAGCAACTTTTCCTTGTCCAATCACAAGTACTTTTGGTCCTCTAAAAGTGATTTTGTATTCCGGAAAACGATTTTCCAATTTTGTTTTTAGTTCAGCAAGGGTATACGGTTTTTCAACAAGTACTTTCATAGTTTCAGTTTTTTGAGCCGACAATTTAGTAAAAAAATATAATTGGGAAAAGACACTTCAGAAAAATAAATGTTTCAAAATGTTCTTTAACTTTGATTTACACAGATAAAATGAAGTGCAATTCATGGTAAAAAATCTTTTGTTCTTATGGTGCTCATTTATTATAACTATTACGAATTCCAGTTTTAGTCAAACAGCTGTGAATGAGATTGAAACAGATCGACCTGGAATCGGACAATCGGCTTATACGATCGAAAAACGTTGTTTGCAATTAGAATTGGGTGGGAATTATGAATGGAACAATAGAATTAATCCTAACATCACTGAAGATCTAGCATACGCGGAAATTTACGCTCGTTACGGATTGATCAAAAACCTTGAATTACGTTTATCGACCAGTTATCTATCGGATAAAGATTACTTTAAAAATTCAAATGGTTCAAAAACTTTGTCGCGCATGAAAGGGTTTATTCCCTTTTCAATTGGTATAAAGTCGACAATACTTCAAGAAAGGCAATTTCAGCCCAAAACAGCTCTATTACTCAGTTTTGGTATTCCGTTCATTGCATCTAGTAGTTTTCGTTTAAAACATTTAATCATTTCCTGTTTAGTTCCGATGGAATGGAATTTGAAAGAAAACATCCTGTTGACGTCAAATATTGGTGGTTACACAGATGGTCAGACTTCAAGGACTTTCATGTTTGGTTCACTTTCAGTGGATTATTCATTTTTGAAAAAATGGACGAGCTTTATTGAGTTTTATTCAAGTTATAATGACAAATCGAAAGGACAATTAGGCGTTGATGCTGGGATAGTTTGGAAAATAACTTCCAAATTTCAACTTGATGTTTCATATGGTTATGGTATTTCTAAGAACAGTCCAAATGGTTTCGTAAATGCAGGTTTATCAATTAAATTACCTTGTCAAAATGTTAAAGAATAGTTGATTTTCTCTGTATATTTGAGGATAAAGTAATTTTAATATGAAAATCATTTTACTATTTTTCCTACTTGTTTGGTTTGGCAATTTAGATGCTCAAACAAAAGAAGAATACAACGAACGCGCTGTTAATCATATGTACGCCAAAGAATACGAACAAGCAATATTGAATTTCACAAAAGTGATTGAGTTGAATCCAAACGATTCATTAGCGTATTTTGATCGTGGAATGGCTAGGGAATATGCCAAAGATTTTCAAGGAGCAATAGAAGATTATACCCTACAATTGAAGGTTGATCCAAACATGGTTGATTGCTACTTTTTGCGCGGCATTCTGGAACGTCGATTAAATAACATTAAAAAAGCGGAAGCTGACTTCTTGAAGACAATTGAATTGGAAGAGGACAATGCCGATGCACATTATTTTCTAGCAAAAATTTATTTTGCAAAGAAAAAGAATAATCGAGCACTACAACACATGAATCAGGCGATTATCTTCAATCCGGAAGTGGGCGATTATTATGATTTACGTTCGAAAATTGAAGAAAAACTGAAGATGAAAAGCGAAGCAGAAGAGGATGTTTTGAAGCGCAATGAATTGTACAAAGAGCAAAAATAACAAGCGTGTAATTTGAATTCATTCTAAATAGTTTCCGTGGTAATTAATATAATAAATGTTTATATTTGTGTGTCTGAAACCTTATATAATATGACAAAAATGATTACTAAAATATGTGCTGCATTCGTTGGTGTTTGTATGTCAGCTTCGACTTTTGCACAAACTTCTGGAAACTTATCGTTCTCTTACTCACCAACTTCTCACACAGGTTATTCAGGAACTAAAAATGTTCTTGCAATTTGGATTCAAACGAGTTCTGGTGCTTTCGTTAAAACTAAAGTAAGAAGAGTAGGGAATGGTACAAAAGACCATTTGCCAACGTGGGCAGTTAATTCTGGTGGAACAGCTGCAAATGCTTTGGGTTCAGGATGTAACATCGTTAGTGCTTCAACAGGGGCAACATTGAGTACCTTCGCTACACAAAACATTACGTGGGACGGAACAGATGTAAATGGAAATGTTGTTGCAGATGGAACTTACAAGGTAACGATCCAATCTACTTGGGATCACGGTTCTGGTGGTACAACTACACGTTCATTTACGTTTACAAAAGGTGCTAGTGCTGACGTTCAAACGCCAACTGCAGATGCTAACTTCACAAACATTGCTTTAGCATGGACTCCATCTGCTGCAGGAATTGAAGAAACAGCAAGCGTTGAAGGTGTAACAGTTTATCCTAACCCAAGTGCTGATGGAATTTTCTATGTTGAATTCGATAAAGCAACGTCAATTAAAGTGGTGGATGTTCTTGGAAACACATTATCAGAAGAGAAATTGGATGCAACAACAGATATGAAAACGATTGATTTATCAGCGTATTCAAATGGTGTTTACTTTATCTATGTTTACGAAGGTAACAAGTCAGGTAAGTACAAAGTTGTCGTAGAAAAATAAAATTCAAACGATTATTATAGATAAAGGCTTTCTTCGGAGAGCCTTTTTTTTGTATCAATATCCGTCTTGAATGAGAGGTAAAATCAATGCTTTAGCACCTCTTGTTTCATACACTTGTAAATCGCCGTTGTCATCTGAATAAATTAGAATCGCATCCAATTCTGTATGTTTTGCTAAATAGATTTTTGCCTTTTCTAATCCCATTACCAAGATTCCGGTAGCATAAGCATCCGACGAAATACATTCACTTGAAAATATCGATGCACTCAATAAATTGTTACTGGTTGGATAACCCGTTTTTGGATCGATGTGATGCACAATCTTTACGCCATTCACTTCTGTGAAACGACGATAATTACCGGAGGTTGCAACGGCCAACTTGTTCAGTTCAATAATTACTTGATAAGGATTCATGCTCACTTTATTGTCGATCGGTTCTTCAACGCCAACCGTCCAAACGTAACCATTCGGCTGTGTTCCTTCCGCATAGACTTCGCCACCAATTTCAACGATGTAGGCTTTAATTCCTTTAGACTTTAATAAACGTGCGACTAAATCAACTGAATACCCTTGCGCAAACGCATTGAAATCCAATTGCACGCGTGGGTCTTTTTTAATAATCTTTTTTCCTTTCAATTTAATTTTATCGAAACCAACAAACTGACGCAAACTATCAATCAAATCTTTCGAAACCAAGTCATATTTTTCAGGCCCAAACCCCCATGCATTCACCAAAGGATAAACTGTTGGATCAAAAGCTCCATTTGTGTTTTTGTGGATTTCTTTTGCTTTCTTGAAACACGTGATAAACGTTTCATCTACCACGACATTCGGTACATTGCGATTGATTTTCGAAATGATTGAACTCGTATCATAGGTAGAAACAGATTTATCGAAGTCCTTCAATAATTGTGTTATCTCTTCACTGAAGTTTCTGTTTTCTGCATCAAAATAAGTAATGTGATAGGTTGTTCCTTGAGCATTCCCTTCGATGTAAATTGGTTCTTCTTGTGCGAAAAGTAGGGTTGAAAATAAACTTAAACAGATGATTGAAAATGCGTATTTCATGGAGGAATATTTGAATACGAATTTAGGGAATATTCTTCGATTTAAAAGCGCTTCGCTTGTTTGCGCTTCGCTTGTTATGGCGCTGCGCTTATTTTTTTTAACCACAGATGCACAGATGACGACCAGTATGTAAAATGCATAATGCTTAAATGCCCAATGGATATTTTTATTTCTGTATTAGCTCATATCCATCAATAATAATCATCTGTGCATCTGTGGCTAGCCTTTTCAAGTGCATCTCACTCTGTGGCTGCTACGCGGTGTGGCTAACTTTTTCATGTTGTTTAACCTTCTTTCTCTTTTCGCTTACGATTATAGGTATCAACCATCGCTTGATTACCGAAGACTAAATCGTCGATAAAACAACCGTCACCGCACAAGCAGGTTTGATTGACACATTGGTCGTCCATGTGTTCAACGATTCCAAATTTGTTTTTTACTACCAAAGGCGGATCTTCTTCCAATAATTCAATTGGAAGTTCTTCCACGATTGGTTCTACATGTTCGACTGGTGCTTGATTTTTTCTTCCAAAGAAATTAAAAAGGATTTTTCTCATTCTGTTGCGTTTTAAACTAGTTGACGCATCAAGAAAAAGAGAGCTGATTTCTTTTAGGACTCGCCTCACATTCTACCACCACTTGGAAGTAGTACCACCGTGCCTTCTCAGATCGGTTGGTATTCGTACACTTACGAAATTCTTAATGCTGGAGTGATAACGATAGAAACGCAGAAATAGTACATGAGACGTTTTTCATTTTCTAAGTTTTAACTTTCAACGCGGAGGAGCAAAGATAAAGGGGAGGGCGCTGAGCTATGCGATGGGCCGTTAAACTTTGCGAAACTCTGCGTCCTCTGCGCCTCTGCGTTGAAAATAACATAACAAGCTAATTGTAACCAAACACGATAATTGAACTTATTCTCTCGTCAAATGTAAAACGACTAACTTTACATCACGCGCTACTTAATTTGGTTCTTATGAAGATTGCTACTTATTTCAAACCGTCTATTTTACTTTTTTCTGGTCTTTCGTTGTTTTTGACTTCTTGTTATCAACATTCACGTTCGGATGCCTATGGTTATGGAAGTGGTTCTTCTCCAGCTTATGGCAATAGTGGTTCACCCGAAACACTTAATTACAAGTATAGAAGTGTCAGTTCGCCAGTTTTTAATTCAGGATGGGCTTCAGGAGGTGTTTATATTCACGAAAAGGAATACAATGGTAATGCAGATATGTATATCAGTGCAGATTCAATCTCGGTAGATCCGTTGACCGGAGAAGAAATTGGTTCACGAGCGCAAATCCAATATCCTGAAGTAGCAGCCTTGTACGAACAATACAATCCGTTCTCCGAAAATGAATGGGTGAAAGCGGGGAAGGAGCACAAAAGTACCTTCGGAATTGATGTTGACAATGCATCGTACACCAATTTTCGTCGCTATGTGAACCAACAACAATTGCCTCCGAAAGACGCGATTCGCATGGAAGAATGGTTGAATTACTTCAACTATGAACTTGAAGCACCTGCAGCAAACGATCCGCATCCTGTGAAAATTGCTACAGAAGTTGGTCCTTGTCCGTGGAATGAAAAAAACGAATTGGTCATGATTAAACTACAAGGAAAACTGCCTGTTGAAAAAGACTTAGCGCCGTCGAATTTGGTGTTCTTAGTTGACGTAAGTGGTTCAATGAGTCAAATCAATAAATTGCCTTTGGTGCAAGAAAGTATGACGAAATTGGTTGCTAAATTGCGTCCTCAGGATCGCATGAGTATTGTTACTTATGCTGGACGCTCTGAAATTACCTTGCTGCCAACTTCTGGTTCAGAAAAACAAAAAATCTATGACGCCATTAATAAATTGGCTTCTGGTGGTGGAACGCAAGGATCTGGTGGAGTAAATGCAGCCTATAAATTAGCGGAAGATAATTACAATCCTTCGGGAAATAACAGAATTATCTTGGCGACAGATGGCGATTGGAACATGGGAATTACAAACCGTGATGAATTGAAAAAACTGATTGAAGAGAAACGTAAAACGGGCATCTTCTTAAGTGTGTTGGGCTTTGGAATGGGGAACTTGAACGATGCAACAATGGAAGTTTTGGCCGATAATGGAAACGGAAATTATGCTTACATCGACAATGAACGTGAAGCAGATCGCATCTTTAATACTGAATTTGCTGGTGCGATGTACACGATTGCAAAAGATGTGAAACTTCAAGTAGCTTTCGATTCTACCGTGGTGGAAGAATACCGATTGATTGGATACGAAAACCGTGTTTTGGAAAACTGGCAATTTGAAGCCGATACAATCGATGCAGGAGATTTGGGAATGGGACAAAACGTAATTGCCTTTTACCAAGTGAAACGTAAGTCTGGACAAAATGGAAGTTTAGGAAAAATTGATTTTCGTTACAAACCATTGAAAAGTGATCAAAGTATTTTGTTGAGTGAAGTATTGAGTGCAAAAACAGAACAACTTTCGGGCGATTATCAATACGCTTCTTGCGTGGTGGAATTCTGTTTGGCCTTGAGAGAAAGTGAATACCGTGACGATGCGAATATGGCACGCGCAATCATACGCGGAAGACAAAACTTGGGCAATCCTGGGAATCGTTTGAGTTATGATAAGCGTGTGGAGTTTGTTGGACTCATGGAAAAAGTTGCACCTTGGTGGACAGAATATGTCTTTGAAGAAGCACCGAAATTGACCGAAGAGAAATTAGCAAGTTTGAAAGTCTTTCCAAATCCAGCTACAACAAGCACAACGGTCGAAGTACCAAAAGAATACAGTGCAGAATGGAGTGTGCAAATACTCACGATGGATGGCGCTTTGAAGAAAGTGGTACATTTCAAAGAGGTACAACAAGGAACGATCTCACTCGAAGAATTACCGGCTGGCGCATATTTGTTCAAAATCTATGGCGGTGGTTATGGTTATGGGTATGTGAGAGTGGTGAAAGCTTAGGGGAAGAGGTGCTTAGTGTCAGAACGCTGAGGTGCCAAAATTTTAACGCGGAGGAGCAAAGTAAAAGGAGAGCGCGGAGAGGGCGCTTCGCTTGTTTTTTTGCCACACCGCGTAGCAGCCACAGAGTGAGATGCACAGATGAAGTATAGGGTTTAATAATGCATATTGCTTGAATGTTACGGATTAGATTTTGAATACAACGTAAATAAATACCGATAAATAAAAATCATCTGTGCATCTGTGGTGATGAAATAAAATAAATAATAACAAAAAAGCGAAAAAGAATATTTCAGGTATGTGTTTGAGGAGTGGTGAGAGAAGGGGAGATAATCGTATTTAGCCTTTTCATTCTTTCCGTTATTACAAAAAACACCTTATCTTCGAAACAATGAAACCTCACTCCTTCATAAAACTGTTTGTGCTGCTTGCAAGTTGTATTGCATTGAGTTTTTTGATTGATAATGGTGATTTCGCAACGCTTTCAAAAGGGAGAGAACATGTTTCTTCCGATTTTGATTGGACAGGGGAGTACCCAACTGCCTATGTTGTGAAAATTGAGTTTAAAGATGCCTTGCATCATCACACGCATACGCACACTTACAATGATGGAACCTACGAAATCAATGTTGTGGTGAAGGGAACAACAAAGGTCATGGAAACAGGGAATTTGAAACAACTCTACGGCACCTTTGAATGCGAAGTCGAATCAACGAATTTTTCAGGCACCATCGAAATAGAAAAAACGCTTACCGTTTACGGAAATAAAAGCGAAGCAGAACTAAGAAGTGATTTTAGAGATGAAATCATTCAAACAATCCTTAAAAAACTAGAGAACACATGATAATTACTGCACTTCTTGGATTTTTTCAATCCGTTCTTTATGCAACTTTGCTCTTTTACATCGGGAATATTTTTTCCAATTCAAGACAATTCCGAAACTACCTCGGCTTGGCGAAAGAAGGCGAAGACGAAAACGATTTCAGTACCACGAGCTACTGGGTCGAAAACATTGGGAGAATACTGAAAATCATCGCCTTGTTGAGCATGTTCATTTCCTTGGTCACAACAATCATGGTATTGGTGGGAATGTGATGGAGATTCCAAACTTCAAATTGAAATCTTTTAATAAGGCACTAATGAGAAAAGGTTTTTATTGCATAGTAGTATTGCTGTTTTTCCAAATCTCATGGGGACAAACGAATCGTTGTTCCATTCAAGTTGATGGTAAAAATGGATTCATTGATACAAATGGAAGAATTGTGATTCAACCTAAATATGATTATGTGAGTCAATTTTCCGAGAGCTATGCTTTAGTGGGCAAGAATAACAAATACGGGTTTATTGATACAAACGGTAAAATTGTTATAGATCTCAAATTTGAAATGGCAAACAGATTTTGCAATGGATATGCAACAGTAAGTAAAAAAGATCAATGGGGGTTAATTGATAAAAATGGGGAGTTTATTTTGAAGCCAAAGTACGAATGTGTGAGTTTTGGAAATGAAAATCACGTGGGTGTTAAACAAAATAACAAATGGGGTTTTTACAGTATAGAAGATAAAACATTCATTACGGATTTTAAATTTGATGAAGTTGGTGAATTTAGAAATGATCGAGCATGGGTTCGAATAAATGACCTATACGGATTTATTAATAAAAAAGGTCAATTGGTTATTGAACCAAAATTTATTCAAGTTGATTTTGGTGGTTTTTATTTTGGGCTAGCAGCAGTTCGGGATGAAAAAACACATAAATATGGATTCATTGATACAACAGGGGCAGTTGTAATTGATTTCCAATTCAATAATGTAGATCAATTTAGAGAAAATAAAGCTTATGTTCAAGAAAGTTATGACTCTAAAGGTTATTTTATAAATACCAACGGACAAAAAATATTTGATAAAACATTTGACAGCGCGTGGGGTTTTTCTGAAGGAGTATGTGGCGTTAAAGTAGGTGAAAAGTATGGCATTATTGATTCTTTAGGTAATTGGATTGTGGAACCACGTTTTGATTGGTTACATGTATATTTCAATAATGGATGGATTGCGTTCTATAATATAATTAATGGTCAGCCGTTGTGGGGAATTATCAATTTAAAAGGAGAAGTTATTTTTGATGCTCAATTTTTTATGGTAATTGAAAATGATGGAGATTGCCCTTTACCTGAAATTTATACTGGAAATTGTATCAATTCCTTAGGTGATTGTTCAAAAGGGTACGTTAATTTGAATGGAAAAGTGATTTGGAATCCTACAAAATAATAGTTGCAAACAAATAAATGCAAAAAAAATAAAAGACCCGTTTACACTTGAAATAGAAGAATGGTCGCCAGTTGATTTTAGACATAATTTCAAAGAGTTAGATGAAAATAAAATCCCAAGTTTTAAAAATCAGCATAGCATTCGTTGGATTGTTTCTGTTTTCGCAATGCGCACTTGTTGGAGCTGTGATGATGGCTCGTCACGCAACCTGCGATGTAAAAATCAATAAGAATGGCGTGAACGGTTCGTGTGAATTAATCAATGGAGTGTTTTTTGAGAAACTTACCGTTTCGAAATACGATACAACTGGTTTACCGCTAGAATATAATGTAACAGAACGATTCGCGTGTTATAATCCAGGAATGGGTGGTGTTCAAACGTATTGGCCGAAGAAAATTGATTTCAACAAAACGAATGGACATTATTTATGGTCAGCAGATACTGTTTCAGTGCAATACAAAGTCGTTGGTCAACATAGAGAAATGGTTTCCGCGACTTCAAAACCGCGCAATTACAGCGAACATTTTATCTTTTCTTCAACAAAATATGAAACATGTCCCATCAGTTTGCAGAAAGATACGTGGTATTATGTGAAGATTCCTGATCAACGCTTGCGAAATGTCTATTTGCACATTAACAAGAAAGGAAACTATAAAGTTTACAAAACGAACAGTGGACTTTCTCCGATTTAGAACGAAATTAAATGACGAAAAGAATTAACATGAACTTAAATCAAATCACAATTCCGTCAGTAAACCTTGAAAAGGCAATCGTCTTCTATCAAACTTTGGGATTGAAACTCATTGTTCATTCGAATGCACATTATGCTCGATTTGTTTGTCCGGATGGAACATCGACCTTTTCGATTCAGCTAGTTGATGAATTACCTTCAGGAAACGGAGTTCATATTTATTTCGAATGTGAAGAGCTCGATGTGTACGTAAATGAATTGAAAACAAAAGGCATTGAATTCTTTGAAGAACCAAACGATAAACCATGGTTGTGGCGCGAGGCGCATTTATACGATTTAGATCGAAATCACTTGATTTTGTATTACGCGGGTGAGAACAGATTGAATCCACCATGGAGGTTGAAAGATGTTGAATAAATCGTTTTGAACGAAAATCTGTTTCAAATACATCAACATGTTGATGACACTTAGTGACTTGGACGATACACAATCTCCTGAGCATCGTGCACTTGGTGGTAAACTAATTATCAGCTGTGTTTCTTCGCACAAAACTTTCTAAAATAATTCTTCACTCAAATTTTGCTGGTTCATCAAGAAACGATAAGTTTAAACTTTAATTCTAACACAAATTTACAATGATAAAAATCCACTTCACCACAACAATTCAAGCTCCCGCAAATCACGTTTTTGACAAAATGCTTGGCCTAAGTGATAAAGCAAGCTACGAACAATGGACAGCAGCGTTCAATCCAACATCTAGCTTTGAAGGAAATTGGGAGCAAGGACAAAAAATGCTCTTTTTAGGAGTTGACGAGAATGGTGAAAAAGGAGGGATGATTTCACGCATTTTAGCGCATGATCCGAACCGATTTATTTCAATTCAACATTATGGAATATTAAAAGGTGATGTTGAACTTACCGAAGGGGAAGAAGTAGAAGAGTGGGCGAATGGATTAGAAAACTACACCTTCGAAGAAAACAATGGAAAAACAACTGTTACGGTTGATTTAGATACTGCCGAAGATTTTCTGGATTACATGAACGAGACATATCCTTTGGCACTAGCACAATTGAAGAAAATGTGCGAAAAGTAAAGAGAGGCTATTTATTTGATTCGACGAAAGTGGATGATGGTGAAGTTATAACTTAAAATAAGACTCATTGTGAAAAATTCTTTTTATACTTTTTTGATAAGCAATAGTTTTCTTTGGGTTGTGACATCACTTATTGTTTTTTTAATTCAACCTTCTTATGCGCAAGATTATGGATTGATTTTGAGAAAAGATTTATTAGAATCAAATCGTGTTCAATCAATTTCGGTGAAGGTGAAAAGTGGAATAGAATTAACAGACATTGATTCTTTAGAAGTAGCACATGTTGAATTTGATCAAAACGGAAGGCTGGTGTATGAAAAATACTATCGACTGTTTGACATCATCTTATATTCTCAAGCTTATACCTACACGTACAATTCAAAAGGACAATTGATTGAGAAAGTTGAAGTTCAAGTTGAATATCCAAAAAATCATGCTGATTCAAGTTTGCTTCAAAGTACAGGATTTGGTCCTTCAACAAAGAAATGGAACTATGAATACAACAAAAAAGGATTGTTGAAAACTGAATTGGAGTATTTATTTGAAACTGATTCTGTTCCTACCACTCGTACGGTTTATAAATACGACTGGAAAGAAAAATTGATAAAACAACAACAAACGAATGTGCGTTATCCCAAAAGGACGATTTACAGTAATTCAGTTGTTAAATACATTTATGACGATTACGACAAATTAGTTGAAGAAAAAATGCATTGGACAACAAAAGCTGATGTGACTTCTGAGAAAAGCTATACCTACAATGAAAGAGGCTTCAAAGTGTCAGAATCAATGATTTTTGATCATTATGACCGAGGAACAATAACTAATTTTGAATATGATAAAGACAGTGTAAAGCGTATTTACCAAGTAAAGATTGACAATAAAGAGTGGTTCAAAGAAATTGAAATAGAGCATTATCCTGAGTCATACAAATCATGGGAATATCATAAAGAGTTTTCAAAACCGAATACAATGGCTCATTTCGAATATGATGAAAAACGCTTACTAAAAAAAGAATCATGGTTTACAGACAAGTCACGATTAAGGTATTCATATGAAATAAATTATCAATTTCGTGAATAACTTTCAGTCACTTTTGTGTAATAAGAAGACATCAAAACACATGAATATGACATTCCAACGATCGAAAATATTTTACGCCCATTTCTTCTTGACTTATGTTCTTGTTTTCGGACTATTTACCGTATTTGACAATTGGGTGTTTGTGCATAATAGTGGTCAACTAATTGGCTTGAATGAATGATGAAGGTATTAAGGAATAGTGTGTTTTTTGTTTTCGCTTTGGTTTTTTCAGCTGCAAGCTTTGCACAAGTCTGGAAACATCCATACCAAGCGATGGGATTGGAATCATTTCATTCAAAACAAAAAGATATTTCAAAGAATTATGCCTTAAAAGAACTAGAGATTGACTCAAGTTCAAATGGTATTTATAAAACGTTTCGTGAATATAATTCCCAAGGTCAATTGATTTTAGAAATAAATGAAGATACGGATACCGTTCGTTTCTTCTATGAATCGAGTGATTATTGGACGTATAAACTAATTCGAGGAGATACCATTTACCAACGCATTCAGCGAAATCAGAAGGGATTAATTGAGAAATTGGAAATAATAAACAAGAACAGAACAACTGAAATTTCTTATTCCTACGATCAACATGGAAATATTACTGAAGTATACTCAGGAAAGGAACTCTATGATCGTTGTTCCTACGATAGTTTAAACCGCATTCGACAAGTCGAAAATTATCGCAGTGGCTATCTTTCAAACGTACTTAATTACAGATATGAATTCGATACGGTTTATTACAGTGAGTGTGCGTATAATGAAAAAGGTGAGCGATACAATTGGCCATGTGATGAGGTGAAGGGAGTTTATACGGAAACAAATCAAATTGCTAAAGTGCTTTCTACACTTTGGAGTCCAAGCGGCCCTGTTTATGATGAACTGAAATTTACTTACGATAGCAAAGAAAGAATCAGCGAAATAAGTCAGCTGTTATCCAATGGCAACGCAGGTTTCAGTAAATGGATCTATGTGAATGACCATGTGCAACGATCGGAACATTATAGCAATGGAATATTAGTGCAGGTGTACGATTACAAAAGGATTGAGTGATTATATGAATCGATTGAATTGTGATGATTTGAGTATTTTTTATGTTGAATTATTTTGAAAAGCCTACTTTAAAATGGTGATTAAATTAATAAAGATCAAATGAAAGCGCTAAAAATTAGTTTATTATTGATTATTGCATTCACCCTTTTGCAATGTAAACAGAAAGACAAATCGAGGTACGATCAGCCTACCATGGCTTTTGTAAAGTTTGTCCAAGAAATCGAAAAAGACGGTTGGGGGAGTGATACAGCCAGAGCGAAGCAGCTGAATATGTACAATTTGAACAATGCTGAATTACGGATGCAAAAGAAACTGCCTTTTTATGCATTAAGTTATGAGGAAACTGGTGTTGAACAAATCATCGATGTAAATGAAGAGAAAGCGCTTTCCAAGGTTCAACAAATTTGGGCGTATTATTACAGAGATAAAACCCATGCATATATCATCTCGGATGGAGTGATTGAAGAATGGCAATTTGAAGATGCTTCAAGCTCAGAGGCGGCTTTCAATGCATTTAATCGTCAAAAAACGAATCTGTATTTTAATACCGAACCCTATTTTTATCAGATTAAATCGTCGGTCTATGTCTTTCATACACGCGCAATGGCATTTAGCATCGGTCAAAAAAGAGTGTATGAGAAGTTTGTGAAACAAAATCCAACAAAAGAAAATGGAGAATAACATTCAATTAATGATATACGCGCATGCTGCTTTGGGTGGTATAGCTTTATTAGCTGGCTTTGTTGCCATTGTTGCGAAAAAGGGAAGAACGCTTCACCGTTTGGCTGGAAAAGTATTTTTCTATTCAATGTTGTCGTCAATTGCCATTTCTTTCATTATCGCTGTTCTTCCAAAACACGAGAACCCGTTTTTGTTTGCCATTGGAATCTTTAGCGGCTATTTTGCCCTGACAGGTTATCGCGCGATTGGATTTAAACGAAATACGGCAAACCTATTTTGGGACAAAGTCTTTTCTTGGTCGATGGTGTTAACGGGAGGTTTTATGGTGTTTTATCATCCTTTGTTTCAACATTCGATTAATATCGTTTTAACAGCTCTCGGTTTACTTGGATTGGTTTTCGCCCGCCAAGATCTTAAATTGTATAAACAACAACACAAATTGCGAGAAAATTGGTTAAAACTTCACCTCGGTAAAATGATGGGAGCTTACATTTCTGCAACGACTGCATTTGTTGTTGTAAACAATTTTATTCCAGGTGTTTATGGTTGGTTTATTCCGGGTATTGTTGGCGGAATCTTCATTACATTGTGGATGAGAAGGATCAATCAAAAGAACTAAATTCAAAACATAATTTAACCGTTGTAATTGTTTATCAATTCAGTTCTTCTGTAACTTTTTCGGTAGTTATATACAAAACAAACCCTGAAATCTTATTTTTGATGAATTTAGAAATCAATTTTATGAAACAGCTTTTTTTCCTGTTGTTCATTTTTACATCGCTAATTTATTCATGCTCATCAGAAACGACGGAAAATGTTCTATCCCCTGAAGGTCCAACTGAAAAAGTATTGTTTGAGGATATGAAAAAACACATCAATGAAAGTTCGAATCAAACAGTTGAATTAGTGAAGGTTGAAATCACGCAGTCTAATTACGAAAAGGCGTTTAAAGATGAAGTCTATAAATTTCAATTCACTGGAACCTTTAAAGTTCAAGAAGATTGTTATTTGGATTGGAACACAAGTGGTGGATCTGAAATCCCTAGTTTTTCTCCTATCCTTGAAAAACCAGATCCAAGTTTGGGTTTAACTATGAAATTTTTCGAAAAGGGAAAAAGTTACACGTACAAAGGTTTCACGACCTATTTGAAAAAAGAAGGAAAGTGGAAGGTTTTATCAATGTAATTTTGTTGAATTAGATTCTTGTTCAACGAATTGTACTTAACTTAATTGTCGAAAGAACCATATTGAACATGAACAAAAAACAACTTGTAACTTATGTAATTATCGGAATTATCTGTTTCGTAATTGGCTATTGGGCAAAGATCTTAAATTATGAGAAAACCACTATTTCAAGTACACAAGCAATAGCTGAGGAGCAAAACTTTCCTGTTGATGAAACGCAAGAAATCTCAACACAAGAAGGCAGAACGAATGAAGAAGTCAATTATGCGAAATTGTTGAAAGGAAAATACATTCTTCGTGGAGCCGACTGGGCTGGATTTGAATTCATGAAAGGAAACAGAGCTACTTGGACGAATGAACTGTTCCCAAATGATCCAGATACAATGCGTATCAATTGGATAAACAATAACACGTTTGTAGCCACGTTTATCTCAGGATTAACAGAAGATTGTCCGCCAAACGTTTGGATCAAACAAGTCGTTTCATTGGAAGGTAAAAAACTCAAACTCCAAGAAATCAATACCAGCTGGGTTGATCTTGAAGAGGATGTGTTGACGTTTGTGAAGGAGTGAGATGAAATATTAAACACGAAATAAAACGAAAAAATGTACATAAAAATAACCTTAATTGCGCTTTATTTGATTGCGTTCAATTGTTTTTCACAAAAAACAGTAAAGGGCACAAACTATTCGCATTTTCAACTCAAATTAAAAAAAGACACCATTGATTTTGTCATCGCTGACACAAACTTGACGGTCAAAAAACCGATATTATTATTTTGTCAAGGTTCGCTGCCAGTTCCTTTGTTTTTTGATCTTCAAGATGAAGGTATTATGCCTGTTCCTTTGAGTAATTTTGACGTAAGTGAAATGAAAAAACACTATCACATTGTTGTCATTTCTATGCCTAAAACGCCCGTTATTGTAGGTTTAGACCATCTAAATAAATCGTACAATTATGTGTTAGATACAGCGCAAGAAAATAGTTATTCACCTGATTATATCAAGGCTGATTATCTCGATAATTACGTCATGAGAGCAAATCATGTACTTCAGTTTTTGAGCAAACAAAAATGGGTAGATAGAAATGAGCTTGTGATTGCAGGTCATTCTCAAGGTTCACATGTTGCTTTGGAAATTGCTCGTACAAACAAAAAAGTAACACAGATAGGGCTTTTTGGCTTTAATCCGCTGGGCAGAATAGATCAATACATTCGCAAGTTAAGAAAACAAGCCGAAGCAAAAGAAATTACTTGGGAACAAGCAGATTCGATACAACTTACGGTTCTTAACGATTACGCAAGCTACTATAAAGATGAAGGTTCAGATAATGAAATGTATGCAAAATCATGGGTTTCCTTTTCAAAAAGTCAAGTAAACGATTTGGTACATTTAAAAATACCCGTTTACATTGGGTATGGTTCAAATGATATCAACGCTGATTTCTGCGATCTGATACCGCTGTATTACATTGAGCAGCGAAAAACCAACTATAAAGTTATCCGTTATCCAAATCTCGATCACAACTTTTTTCCTGTTGACGAAAGTGGCAACATTAATTATGACAATGGTAAATGGGCAGAAGTGATGAATGAATTTATAAATTGGACAGTGAATACTGAAAAATAAACGCAGATTTAGTTCTCATTTTCCTTTGTCAATTTCCAGAGAATTAGTATTCTTAATCAATTATTAAACTGCCGCTCAATGAGTAAGAAATTCAAATCCTACAGGCCATTTTTTGTTTATCTACTATTCTTGTGCGCAATCAGTTTTACAAGTTGTGATCTTCAGCAAAAAGCAACTACGCGTTATCAAGATGAGGAAGAACCAGAATTTATAGATACGCTCCCTCAAGTAAAAGATATTGAGATTCCATTTCAAATCACGAAAGGCAAGGAACTGTTTGATTCGAATCAAGTGAAACTTTCAATTCAGAAAGAAGGATTAGTATTTAGTGTACATGTGGAAATTGATTTAGGGAAAGATGTGGTCTTTCCAACAGTCTACAATCGAGACTTTCAATCGAAAGAGAAAGCTGAACATTTATCCTTAGCTGTGACATTTGAATCTAGTAAAGAGCATTTTTTTGTCTTTGATTCCAAATCGTTGTACAATGGAACTGTTGACTATTATTTTGAAGTTCTACCGTCCGATTTACATTCATTTAAAGCAGGAGAACAAGAAATCAATGTCAAATTAACAGGAGAATTTGTTTCGTTTTTCAGTGTTCGTTCGAAAGTGAAACCAATTCAAGCGGAAGTAAAAATGAAGTACAAAGTGCCTGAAATTTACAAATCGACCGTTTATTTTAAATCACTCAAATTGAACAAAGAAAGTGTTACCAAATTGTTGGGAGACAATGATGCGTCAAATGCAGCGCCAGAAACTGGAATTTACGTTTCCTATGAGAACGAAACGGTAATGATTGAAAACACTGAAAATTCGTTCGAATACCGTGTGAAACACAAAGCCGATTTTTATCATTTATCGCCTGATGACCAACTAGACATTGAAGCCGTCGACAAGGATTATTTTTTAAATCCAAATGATTACATTGCAGGAAGGTATTTCACGCTGCAAGAATTGGAAGGTGAAACCTACAAAAACTACCCAATGGAACACATAGAAGAATTGTGGATCTACTGCAAACAACATGGGAAGATTAATTGAACAGAACACGCCGTACTGACAAGTCGCGACTTGTCAACTTATTATTCATAAAACTTAACCATGAACATCAAAAACTACGAATTCAAAGCGAAAGTCAATGAACTTGAATCTCTTGAACAAAAACTTCTTTCTTTAAATCCTGTTTTTCAAGGTTTAGATCATCAAATGGATACGTATTTCAATGCTGCAATAGGTCGTCTTAAACTGCGTGAAGGAAATATTGAAAATTCTTTAATCAATTATGACCGTGAAAATGTGCAAGGAGCAAAGGAATCACACATTGTTCTCTACCAACATGCGCCGAGTAAAGCACTGAAAGAAATTTTGACCAGGCAATTGGGAATTAAGGTAATCGTAGATAAAAAACGCAAGATTTACTTTATTGATAATGTGAAATTCCATTTCGATCTAGTCGATAACCTAGGAACGTTCATAGAAGTTGAAGCAATCGATTCGAAAAATGAATTTACGATCGAACAATTGAAAAAACAATGTGACTATTATTTTGATTTCTTCAATCTTGAACAAGAAGATTTAATCGATCAATCGTACAGTGATTTGTTAATGAATTTGAAGTGATTTGCAAAATAATCCCTAATATTGACTAATAAATTTAACCAATAAAAAACCGAAGCCATGAATGAAATCAATGGATACTTAGTTATTATTCCAATAGTCTTAGTACTGATTGTTGGATCATTTGTTACCGTGCAACAAGGAACGATTTCCGTTGTTACAATGTTCGGAAAGTACCGAAGAATTTTACACCCAGGATTGAATTTCAGAATTCCACTTTTTGAGAAAATCTTCAGTAAAGTTTCTATTCAGAACCGTGCAATTGAAATGGAGTTCCAAGCAATTACTCAAGATCAAGCGAATGTCTATTTCAAAGCGATGTTGGTGTATTCGGTATTGGATGCAAACGAAGAAACAATCAAAAATGTAGCCTTTAAATTTATGGATCAACGAAGCTTTTCTCAAGCTTTGATTCGTACGATCGAAGGTTCTGTTCGTGGATTCGTTGCAACAAAGAAACAAGCTGAAATCTTGTTGTTGCGCCGCGAAATTGTTGACGATGTTAAAGAAAGCTTGGACATGACTTTGGAAACTTGGGGATTCCATTTGATCGATTTGCAATTGAACGATATTACATTTGACGCAGAAATTACAACTTCTATGGCGAAAGTGGTTGCTTCAAATAACTTGAAAGCAGCAGCTGAAAACGAAGGTCAAGCCTTATTAATTACAAAAACGAAAGCTGCAGAAGCGGAAGGAAATGCAATTAAAATTGCTGCTCAAGCTGAGAAAGAAGCTGCACAATTGAAAGGACAAGGTATCGCCTTATTCCGTGAAGAGGTGGCAAAAGGTATGACCGAAGCAGCTGACAAAATGAAAGAAGCAAACTTAGACACATCGTTGATTCTTTTCTCTATGTGGACAGAATCCATCAAAGAATTCGCTGAAAAAGGACAAGGAAACGTTATTTTCTTAGACGGTTCTACAGAAGGAATGGATCGCACTATGAAACAAATGATGGCGAACGATATTGTCAAGAAGAAATAACTTACAATTCTTGATTTAGGATTTATGATTCATGATTTGGAATGAATAAAATTATTCAAAGGGACGTCGCGGTTCTTGAGTTTATCGAAAGATCGACGTCCCTTTTTGTTTTATAGAATATCGATACCCTAGTTCCATGTTCCAAGTTCCATGTTCAATGATTTACTAACTAATCATTAGTGATTAGTTAGTAAATCATAAGCTTCCGCCTCGGCCAAATTCCATCCCAACCAACTTTTTGCTTCCCATTTCTCTTTAAAAACAGCTTTACGGTAATTAATTGTATTCACATATTCGAGAGGATCCAAATACACTCGTTTGTAATAAGTGAAGGAACCGCTTCCGCTGGACTCGTCTGAACTTCCGAATGAACCACCTTTCGTGAAGCGTTCCATTTGGCGATAATCCATCTGGCGAACCTTTTCTAAAGGATGATCTAAATAGGGAAGAGCGCTATCCGCTAATGTTGCCAAATAGTTTAAGTGAACGAATGACGAATTGGATTTACTGAAATTGTATTGCGCAATAATGCGATCCCAGTTAAATGCTGATGAAATGACTAATACAATCATCAAGGCATTAAAATTTGTGCGGATCATAAAATAAGCTGATTGCACTTTTGAGATTTTCAAAAAGACCGTGAACAGAGCAAACAAACACAAGAGCAAAAAGAACACAATGGCAATGCGTTTGTAAGCTAATGCATAATATTGTATGTAGTACCAATTGCGAATTCCAACTGAAAAGACCAAGATGGCATTTTGGAAAATCCATACATAACTCAATTTCTTCAATAAACTATTCTTTTGATAAAAGTTCAGGTTCTTGCGGAAGAAATACAAGACCAATATCATAGATACAAGAATGGACACAAGCAATAAGTAAGTTCCTTGATGCACGAAATCTTTCAAATATTGTCCTTCCCATTTAAAGTTAAACCAGACATAGGAAATGTCCATAATGTTTAAGAATAATAGGAGTGCATTCAATGAAATAAATAAGAATACTGCAGCGCGATATTCATTCACCAATGATAACAAACGGAAAACTGATTTTTTACGCTCTTTTTTTCTGAATAATTGGTCTGAATGAGCGGCGTCGCGTTCAATAGCATTTTGATTTTTACGACGAAGGAAGAAGAAACTTCCAAACATAATTCCGAGAATTAATACAATGATTGCATTGATCTCTAAATAATCAAGTATGGTAATAATGAATTGACCCAATTGATCAAAAAACCATGAGAAATAGGCCCCAAATTTTGGATTTGAAGCACTATAAATACTAATAAATACAAGTATGATTACGAGAGGAAGAAGGAAAATACGTAAACGTCTGAATTTAAATGAAAACCGAGAAGTTCGCTTACTTTTAAAACTTATTTCCTTTGGGAAAAGTCCTTGAGAAATAACGAAGGTTGAAAATGAATTTATCACAGCATACGGAATGGAACGAATTTCTGGTGCAGCGATACTTCCTATAAAAATGAAAAAGCTTAAGAAGTTGACGAAAAAGCTCAAGGTGGAATGATGAAGTACTGTGAAAACAACGGTTAATACTACTGAGCTAAATCCCAACAAATGCAAGTTGTTTTTTAAGTGGATGGCTCGCTCAAAAAATAACCATGCTAAAACTAGGAATTCATAAATCAGTAGATTGATTCCTAATGCTTGCTTATAAAAAAGTAGAGTAAATACAATTGCGCTCAAAAATACGAGCCAACCAGCTTTTAATGTCTTCATACGTTTGTTTTTTTGCAGAACGGACAAAAAATGTCAATCGTATTTTGTTTAATCGTTTTTAAGATTTATTGGGAAATAAAAAAGCGGTTAACTGAATGAACAGTCAACCGCTTTGTATGTGTTTCAACAGATATTTATTCTTTTTTACGCGAAGCAATTTCTTTGTCTAACAATTCTAAAGCAACCTGTAATTCAGCAACTTCTTTTTCGATTTGTGCTTTTTTCTCCGGTTTCATTAACGCTGATTTCGCATTCAAACTTACTTTGCGATTTGTCAACATTGTATTGTAACGAAGGTTTAATTTGTGCAAACCAACCAAACTCATAGCTTTCATTTCATCAGCTGTCATGATAGAAAATTCTTCTTCCTCTTCTTTTGCTTCATCCTCTTTCGAAGATTCTTTTTTATCTTCTTTTTGCTCTTTCGCCTCCGATTCAGTTTCTTTCTTTTCTGATTCTTTCGCTTCTTTCTTTTCAGTTGTTTTAACCTCTTCATTTTTAATCACAGGTTCTTCCATTTTCTTTTCAACAGGAGGAACTACTTGTTGTTCTTGAACGGCCATACCACCAAAAGTTTTACCTGCTTTTTGGTCTGCTTTCAATTGATCTTCTTCTGCTTTCAAAGCGTCCTCTCGTGTATTGAATCCTGTTTTTTCAGCTTTACTCAACGGCATGTTTCCTTTCGCAATCATCGCATTTGTTTTTTCCAATTTTACTTGGTTCAAATCACGGTCAATTTCTAGTAAGCGAATTTCATAGTTCAATTCACTTTCTTCTTTAGACCCAGCAGCGACAGATGAACGTTCTTTTTTCTTCTTTTCGATTTTTGTCGATAAATTGGCAACTTTACTTTCATACATTGCCTTCGAATTTTGCATTCCTTGCGCTTGAGTTGCAGCTAAATCAGCAGCTTCTTGCTTACGTTCTGCTTCTTCTCGTGCTAATTTTTCTTCCGTCGTTTCTTCTTTAACTGGCGCAGCTGCGGTTGTTTGATTTTCTGAAGTCGTAGCGGATGAGCTCGTACTTGAAGATGAAGATTTCAAACAATCATTCAAGGTTAATCCCCAAGCTACTTCCATCATAGAAACAGGCATTCCTGTTTCTTTCAACAATGGCTCAAAATCGAAATTACATTCACCATTTTCTTTCAATGCAATGTATCCATTTACATCCCACTTTTTTTCTCCATTTGGAGTTGTTTTTATCCCACTCGCATTGATGCTCAAAGAAATCAATTGCACAGATCTGAATTCTACATATCCTTTATCGTCTGTTTTACCTTTTGCCAATGGAACATCTCCATTTTTAATTGTAACATCCCAATAACATAAGGGCGCACCTTTGTATGTAAATGTCATCTTCACATCCATCGTTTTTTGTGAAAAGCTGAATAGTGTTGTTAAAAGGAATAGACTGAAGAGAAAAATTACTTTTTTCATATTTATTGTTTTCAGATTGAGGACTCTAAGATAAAGCAATTTATTTATTCATTTTAAGAGAAATTAACAGTTGAGTACAAACAATACTGCTTTTCATCCGTTTTAAGTAAAAATTTCACGTATGAAAACGACTTTCTATTCAATTCTTAGTTCAGCTTTATTTCTAACAATTTCCTTGAGTTCATGTGCAAACGATGCACCTGAAGTATTGAAGAATGATGTGAAAAAGGGTAAAGTTGCCAATGATACAATTACGCTTGGTGGAGGTTGTTATTGGTGTGTAGAAGCGGTTTACGAACGCTTAGATGGAGTAGTGGATGTGTATTCTGGTTTCTCTGGCGGTTCAATTGAAAATCCAACGTATGAGCAAGTTTGTACTGGCAGAACCGGTCATGCTGAAGTTGTTCAAATTGGGTTCGATTCAACCTTAACTTCAGTCAAAGATATCTTGGAAGTCTTTTTTGTTGTGCATGATCCGACCACTTTAAACAAGCAAGGACATGATGTAGGAACACAATATCGTTCAGTTATCTTCTACCATTCAGATGCGCAAAAAGCAATTGCAAAGGAAGTGATTGCGGCACTAGAAAAAGAAAAAGTGTTTAATGCGCCAATCGTTACATCAGTTCAACCAATGACTGTTTTCTACGAAGCAGATGATTATCACCAAGATTATTACGCGAAAAATCCAGATCAATCTTATTGTCAATTGGTTGTGCGTCCAAAAGTTGAAAAATTCGAAAAGGTTTTTGGTAAACACAAAGAATCTGAAAAGAAATAATCCGAAATTCTTGCCTATTTTTGAGCATCAGTTCAGAAAAACATGCCAAGAGAAGATTTGTTAGAAGTTGAAGTAGTTGATCCAATCGTTGAGTCGAAAAGTGAGATAAAACCAATCTTACACGAAGAGAAGCAAACGGTCGTTCATTGCTCTATGCCTTGTCAAATTGGAATGGGCGCGCGTATTTGGAAATCAACCTATTTAATAACCGATAGTGGAACGAAAATTCCGTTGCTTTTTTGGGATGGAATCAGTCAAGCACCTTATTGGACAATCATTGAACACAATGGTTTCTTTAAGTTTACGCTCTTCTTTGGTGGATTGCCAAGCGATTGCAAGACGTTTACGCTCAAAGAAGAAATCCCAGAACCAGGAGGTTTTGAAGTGAAAGGAATTCGCCGCAATAAATCAGATGTTTATCGTGTGACGGTGATTTAATTTCTTTCGTTATAAATCAAGAATTTAGCAGTGATGTAATAATTGATTAAATTCGCAGTGGAACCACAATAAACAGCATGAAAGCGAGCCATCAAACATGTTTATTCTTTTGTATAATCGTAATTTTCCAAACAGCGACTGTTTTTGCATCTAAAACGCTGAAATTAGAAAATCAAACACTCGAAATACATCAACGATATTTGACGGAGGCTTTTGTATTAACAAAAAATACTGTTGGGTTTTCCGCTCCTGTTGCAGGGCGTTCGTATAGTTATTTTGCAATTGCGATGTATGAAGGAACTGTTGAGCAGTTTCATTCACTTCAATCCTTAACAGGACAATTAAATGGCTTCAATCGTTCGACTTGGAAACAAGAACAAAAAGAAATCAATTGGGCGCTTGTGGCATCTACGGTTAATTTTGAAGTCTTAAGTTATTTGTATCGAAACATGCCTCCTTCGAACTATTCAAAGCTTGTGTCTTTAAATGACTCGATTCGTCAAAAGGTGACAAAAAAATGTTCAGATGAAATTAAAACATATTCATTGGAATATGCTTATTCCTTAGCCAATGAAATTATTGCTTGGTCAAAAAATGATGGTGCTGATGATTGTTTTGATAAAAATTTCCCTGAATCGTATGTACCTCCGATTTGCGAATCATGCTGGAAACGAACTCATCCAGGTTACATTGTAGCGATGCAACCGTATTGGGGGTCGAATCGGCCACACATTTCAACCAGTTCATCAATCACAAAAGAATGCAAGGTATTTGAATTTTCAATAGATTCATCTTCCATCATGTTTCAAGAGGCAAAAAAGGTTTATGAAAATTCATTAACTAAAAATCCAGATTATGAAGTCATTGCGGAATTTTGGGATGATGCATCTGGTTTCACAGGAACACCTGCCGGACATTTCTTTTCGATTGCCCAGCAAATGTCAAAAAAATATAAGTTGACATGCGATCAAACAATTGAGCTTTATGTGAAACTTGGAATTGCAATCAATGAATCTTTCATTCAAGTTTTCAATTACAAGTATAAATACAATCTAATTCGTCCGATTTCATTTATTCATAAGTACATTGACCCACAGTTTAATACACGCTTAGCAACTCCTCCATTTCCTGAGTATCCTTCAGGACATTCCATGCAATCAGGAGCCTCTACACAGGTGATGAAATCATTTTTTGGAAATGAGATTTTGATTGAAGATGGAACGAACAATTTTAGAAAAGACATCGATGGAAGAACTAGAACTTATCAAAGCTTTGATGAATTGGCAGAAGAAATATCCATATCTCGATTTTATGGAGGAATTCATTACAAAAGAACATTGGATGAAAGTCTATCTTTAGGTAAGAAAATGGGTGATTTCATTGTTGAAACAGTAAAATGTAGAAAATGAGTAATAAAATAATTTTGTGCATAGTTATTCCATTCCTTCTTGCTCATTTCGTTAATGGCCAACGTCTTTTTTCAGAAGTAAGTACTGAAATTGGTGTCGATTATAATTATCTCGGTACCGACTTGCAAATGGCGGGTGCAGGATTAGTTGTAATTGATGTAAATAATGATGGCTGGGAAGATTTCTATCAATGCGGGGGTGTTTTTGATTCAAAATTGTGGTTAAATAACAAAGGAAAATTTATTGATGCCTCCAAAGAATATGGTTTTGAAGCCTTGAATGGATATTTTGTTCAAGGAGCAGTTTCCTTTGATTTTAATAATGACGGTTACCAAGATTTGTTTATTGCCAATTATGGAACAGGGATGGAAAGAGGCGATAAAAAGGGGCCTGTTCTAATGTTGAACAAAAGAGGTAAACGATTTTATCCAATGAATTTGAATCAAATTCTTCCTATTGGCGATTACACTTCTGTAACTGTATCAGATGTGAATAAAGATGGTTTTACAGATGTGTTTTTAACGAATTACGTTTATTCTATGGGAGAAATTCCGCTTGATAGCTTAGGCGTTTCGATGGGATATGATGTAACTTGCCTTGAAAATCGACTATTATTGAATGAGGCAGGAAAAACGTTTAAAGAATGTGCAAAAACCTATGCAGTAAATGATGCGGGTTGCGGATTAGCGGCTCATTTTTCGGATATTGATAGAGATGGTGATCAAGATTTATTATTAGCGAATGATTTCGGAATGTGGACAGGAATAGGAAATAAGTACTACCGAAATGATTATCCAGAAGCTCATTTTACTGATTTGAGTGATTCATTTGGATTTAATCATCAAATGTACGGAATGTGCATTGCTAGTTCTGATTATGATCGTGACGCAGATTTAGATTATTATGTAACAAATATTGGAGAAAATTACTTTCTACATTTAAATGATAATCATTTTTTTAATGATGCAAAAACTAAACAATTAGATATTACCTACGTTAGAGATTCTATTCGCGGTACTAGTTGGAGTGCGCTGTTTTTTGATTATGAATTCGATGGAGATCAAGATTTGTATATCGCAAAGGGAAATGTTTTAGCGCTCACTCCAAAAACGTCCTTCAAAGATCCGAATAAATTTTACATAAATCAGAATGGAACTTTTGAAGATCACTCAGCTATTTCCGGAGTTGATGATATCATTTCTCATAGAGGTGCTGCATTTCTTGATTATGATCACGATGGAGATTTAGACATAGTATCAAATGTTGCTAAACTCCCGTGGGCAGTATTTGCCAAGTTGGAACAGAAAATAAAAGTCTTTAATAATAATTCAGAAGCTGGTCAATTTATTCAACTTAAATTAATTGGTGAAAACGAAGTGAACAAAGATTGTTTCGGATGTACTGTAGTTTCCAACCAAAAAGGTATTGAAATGATGCAAGAAGTGGATGGTGGAAGTGGACATGCTTCACAATCGACGCGTTATTTGTATGTTGGACTAGGTTCAGAATATCGTTTAGATAAGTTAACTGTTAATTGGACAAATGCTACGGTTTCAACATTTGAAAACTTGAGTTCGGAGTTTAATTACACAATTTATTCGAGTGGTAAAATAGTTAAGACAAAGAAAAAATAAGCTAGGTATTTGTGACTTTGAATTGCTTTCACATTTTGAAAGAAAAAGTCAATGAAATTTCTTTATACCATTTTTTTCTTTGTTTCATTTCATTCGAAGGCACAATCAAGGTATTTAGCGCCTTGCATCCTGAGTAAAACTGTTTATGCAGAATTTCCAACAAAGCTTCAGTTCATCTGTGATTCGTGTGCAATGAATTATCAGTTTTCTGTTTGGAATGGAACAATAATTCAGAAAGACAGTTTCTTTTATTTACGGCCAAATGAATATGCGTTAAAGTGCATTGTTCAAGTGATTGACAAGAAAAAACGACGCTTACTTGGTACGTATAATTTGGATGTAATTCCTTTACCTGAACCAACAGTTTATATTGATACAATTACAAGTGGAAATACGCTGAGCCATTTACCTTCAAGTGTCAGTGTAGGCATTTCGGGATTAACAAATGGTGAAACAGTTCAGTTTAAATTGCTCAGTTTTCAGCTATTCATTGAAGGATTGACGCCTGCTTGGGTTACACCAGGAGATTTGATTGAAGAAAAAGAACGAAATCAAATTGCGGAAAAACAAAAAGATGGCAGGAAAACGAAAGTGAATGTTGTTTGTCAATTTATTGATCACAAAAATCAAATTCGGAACATTGGTGGTTGGTTTTATATATGAACGAACCTCACTCAAAAATGAAGTTCGTTCAATTTTGTTTAATGGTCAGCAACGACAGCTTTGTTAGACTTTTTGTAGCGAATCAATAAAACAACAGGAATACAGGTCAATACCAACGCACCAACTGCAAAAAAGCCTTGGTCATAACTTACTAATGCTTGTTGCTTAAACAACATTCCCTCCATTGCCTTATTTGCCAAAACTTGTGCTTCTTCCAATGAATAACCTTTTCCCATATAGTTTTGCGTGAAGGTCGCTATTCGATCTCGCGCAATGGTGTTTGAATCGGAAATATAACTAATCATACTTCCACGTACTTCTGCATTTTTGTTGGTCAAGAATACATTGATTAAGGCAATTCCAACAGAACCACCCAACTGACGAATCATATTTGCTAGACCAACTGCTTGCGCCATATCTTTTCCTTGTAGGCCTGAAACGGCTAGTGTAAGAATCGGCGACATCATAAATGCTAATCCCATTCCTCGCAATGCAAACGGAAAATAAAAATCCCATTCGGAAGAATCAGGTGATGAAAATGCTAGAATCATCAAGAAGAAAAAAGTCATCACAATACCAGAAATAATAATCTTCTTTGGATTCACACCATTGTTCAACATCTTGCCAACCAAAGGCATTGAGAAAGCAGCGAATAAAGCACCCGGAATCATGAAAAGTCCCGTTTGTGTGGCTGTCCAACCAAGTGATATTTGCACGAAAAGTGGGAAAATAAAGACCGATCCAAACAACATCAAACCAAGCATGAAATTCATAATACTTCCCATAACAAGGTTGTAACTGCGATATAAGCGAATATTCACTGCTGGGTAATCAATCGATAATTCCCTGAGAATAAACGCTACAAGCGCAAGAAATGCAAGAATGGTAACGGCTAAAATCTCTGGACTTTGAAACCAATCATTCGCAGTTCCTTCCTCCAAAACATATTGAATACTTCCAACTGAAAGCACCAAAAAGACAATTCCCCAGTAATCAATTTTACGCGGTTTCACAGCACCTGGTCGATCCGTAACGTAACGCCAAGAAAGAATTGCAGCTGTTACACCAATTGGAATGTTCACAAAGAAAATCCAGTTCCATGATAAATTGTCTGTAATTAACCCACCAAGTGTAGGACCAAAAGTTGGCCCGATAATCATTCCCATCCCAAAAATGGCATTGGCAGTTGAGATTTTATTCGGTGGAAAAGCACCAATAATAATTGTTTGTGCTGTTGAAAGTAAACCTCCACCACCTAAACCTTGTACAAAACGCCAAAAAACAAGCATCCACAAATTGGTGGAAAATCCACACATTAGTGATGCAAAGGTGAAAATGATTACAGATGCAGTGAAGTATGTTTTGCGACCAAAAAAGTCAGAAAGCATACTCGTCAAAGGAATGATAATCACATTGGAAATAGCATACGCCGTAACAACCCAAGCAATTTCAGTTGTAGTCGCACCAATACTTCCACTGATTTCACGCAAGGAAACATTGACAATTGTCGCATCGATTAACTCGAGTACAGCACAACTGATCGCCGTTATGATTAAAATCCATTTTGTGGCCCCAGTTGGATAAACTGTTTCGGGCACTGGAATAGCTTGCGACACGCTTATTTAATTTTAACGATTACGTAAGCGCTTAATCCAGGAAATAATTTGGCAATGTCCTCTTTACTCAAATTGTCCAAAGCAATTTTTAATGGAACACGTTGCACAATTTTTACAAAGTTACCAGTTGAATTATCCGGAGGTAAAAGCGAGAATTTTGCACCTGTTGCACCAATGTACGATTCAACATGACCTTTTAATGTCATTCCAGGATAAGCATCAATTTCAACTTCTACTGTTTGACCTGGGTGAATTTTATGTACTTGCGTTTCTTTGAAATTTGCAGTTACCCACAGATTTGTATTATCAATCGTTGAACATAAAGGTTGACCTGCAGTGATAAATTGACCAACTTCAACGCTTCTTTTTGACACAATTCCATCACATGGCGCTTCAATTGTTGCGTAATCCAATTGGGTTTTTGCAAGTACCAATTCAGCTTCACGTTGGCGTACCAATGCTTCTGCTAAAGCAATCATTGATTTTTGTCCTTCAGCTTGCGAACGAACACCTAATGATTGAGCAGATGAGGCTCTCGATTGATTTTGAGCTGATAAATATTGTGCTTCAGCAACATCAACTTCAGCTTTAATGTTGTCCAATTCAGCTTTCGTTGCTGCTTTATCATCATACATGTTTTTGATGCGCTTGTAATCTTCTTTCAGTTTCGCCAAGCGCGTTTTTGCAATTGAAATTGATTGTTGAGTTGTTTCACTTGTCATCGAAGCAGCATCGGCATTTTGTCCACTTGCAACTGCATTTGTTTTAACAGCCGCTAAATTCGCTTTTGCATTTTCAAGTGCAGCTTCAGCTTGTGCAACTTTCGCTTTTAATTCTGTATCTTCAATTGTAAACAATAAATCACCTTTTTTTACCAATTGATTGTCTTTGAAATGAATGGTTTTAATGTAGCCACCGACGCTTGAACGAATCGGAACGATATCGGCATCAATTTGCGCATTGTCTGTTTTTTCATAATTCGCTCCAAGTACATAATTGATCACAACTGCAATTAAAACTGCGACTGCTATTCCAGCGAATATGAATACTTTTTTTCCTTTTTTTGGTTGTTTCTCTTCTGACATACGATTGTTTTTTCTTAGTTATTAGTTAATTTCTAGTATTAATTTGTTCCAAAGTTGATTCCCTTTGTGGTATTGTAGCTTGATTGAGCATTCATCAATTTGATTTGGTGAATTTTTTGATTCAACTTGGCTGCCATTTCTTCGTTCAATTGCATCGTGTAAGCTGTAACGGTGATTTTTCCATTGTCCAATTGAGAAGCACTTGTTGTTGCAACATTGTGACGTTTGTCAATAATCAATTGATCTTTTTCAATTAAAGATTGCATTGTTTTCAACTGTGCTTGTTGAGTTGTTAAAGCTGTTTGAACGGATAAATCAAAGGTTTCAAGTTGAACGGCGATCATTTCTTTATTGATTTCGTAGCGCGTTTTTTCACGATTTAATCCGTACAATGAACTTATATTCCAACGAATAGTAAGATTGGCACTTCCAAAGAAGCGTAAGTTTTGATTGATAAAGTTTGGACCTGGACGACCATAATTTCCTGCTGCACCAATACTAACTTTCGGTAAAGCTAAACGGTTGGTTAGTTTGTAACGTGAATCAACCAAGGCGTCTTGTAAGGAGAATAATTTGGTCTCCAAACGAGAAATAGGAGCAGACAAATTTACCTTTCCTCCAATTGGGGTAAGTTCAAAAACGGTTGCATCTGAAAAATTCTTATTCGTCAATAAATTTAGATTTGCATAAAGTGCGTTCAAATTATCAGATGACTCAATCAACGATTGCTCTGTTTTCAATAGTTCTGCATCCAATTCATCCAAACTACTCGCTAGTACCAACTCATTATTTGCAGCTGATGCTAGATTTTTTCTACGGTTTTCAAGATTTGTTTTGAAAATTCCCAATAACTCATTGTTTGAACGAGCGAGCAAAATTCCAACGTACAATTGGTTAACACGATCAATCAATTTGTACAATTCGATTTCATTTTTTTGAACTTCAATTTGAGCATTGATGTTTTCAATGTTTTTCTGTTGTTTGGTTTGTCCACCTTCGAAAAGTGTTTGATCTAAACTTACGGCGGTTAAATAGGAATCATGTGGAAAACCAGTTGCAAATCCAGGAATGGAAACTACTTCCGATTGATAGACTCCTTGCGCAAGAAATGACAATTTTGGAAACCAGTTTTCATTGATTGCTTTTAAAGCAACATCCGAATTTTGATTAATTAAGGCGTTTTGACGAATTAAAGGATAATGATTCTTCGCCCAAACAATGCAGGAATCCAGTGAAACACTGTTTTGCCCAAAACTGATTGAACTAAATAGAATTGTAATGACTACTAGTGATTTTTTGTACATAAATGAATTAATTTGAAAGTTTGAATGCGACGAATTCTTTGACTGATTGTTTGTGTTTTTCGTGAGTTGGATCTGACCAAGTCGTTTTACTTTTTTCAATGATCACCTTGAAAATAGGTGAGGCAATAAAAGGATAAGCGCATAATGAATGAAGATTCATTAAAAAGATAACTGGATCAACTTCTGGAATTTCCTTCTGTTCAATGCTTTCTTTTAAAACTAAAATGAGTGAAGTTGATTTGTGGTTTTTAATCTTTTGCACCTTTTCATGAAATAATTCTGGATTTGTACTTATTTCTTTGATGATGAACATTGACATTTGCGGATATTCCGAAAGAAAGTCGATAATTTGGTCAATGTAGCGATAGATTCGTTCAATTAATGGTAAAGATTTATCAGAAAACACTTCCATCTGTTGGAAGTATTTCGACAAGGCACCATCGAATACTTGATCAAATAATTTCTCTTTATTTCGAAAATAATAATGCAATAATGCTTTGTTTATTCCAGCTGTATCTGCGATATCTTGCATGCGGGCACCGTAAAGTCCGTATTTCATGAAAACTGTTTTTGCAGCCTCAAGAATGCGCTCTTCGGTGTTGACATCTGTTAACGTCATAGTTTAATTTATTAGTTTAACCATTTGGTTAAATGCAAAAGTAAACAGATTTTGGAAACAAAAAAGAAATGTGTGAAATTAATTTACCCGGGTGGGGAGTTTAGTTGTTTTTTAACTTGCGAATATTGATATGAATCCAAATGGAGCGACCTAAGCGCAACATTACCGGATAAACGAATACAAAAGCGATTAGCATTCCACCGAAAAACCAAAACGGTGAAATTGTTTTTGAGACTAATGCTCCGATTAAAAAAGGAAGTTCAGTTAGAATCACAATTGGATAGCTTGTCCACAAAGCGCCAAGCCAAAATCCAGGTTCGATGCAATATTTTTGACCACAATGAGGACAATTGTCAGGCATATCGAGCATGTGTGTATAGCGAAACATACCTTTGTAAGTAAACAAATCACCTTTGGAGCATTTTGGACATTTTAACAAAAGGGTAGAAGCGATATGATTCATGCCTTAGTTACCAATTATATTCTTTATCCCAATCATAGAATTTTTCAATTTCATTTGAATGCTCTTTGATCCAAGCAAGTACCTTTTTATCGCCTGAACTCGCATAAACGATGTATGAAAATGTTTCTAATTGTCCTGCATTTTTCATTTCGATGAAATATGGAGCGTAATATTCCCAATAGAAACCAGAGTTTCCTTTATCGATTTGCTCAGAAAGTGAAGAACACATCATTTCTAATTTCATGCTAAATAGCTCTGCTTTGTTCTTCTTTTTGTTTTCTTTTTCTAAATCCATTGCCGATGAAAAAACCAAAATCATCTCCGTTGATGTAAATGTATTTGGTGCTGGTTTTCCATCTTCGGTTGAATCAGCTGTCAATAAAAAGTCTGAACCAATATTAATGGTAATTGAATTTTTTCCTGTTTTTGTGACGTCGCCTAAAAATACTGATTCAAGAGATGCTAAATTTTCAGCTGCTCTAGTTCCAGTTGGTTCTAAAACAAAAAATCGACAGTAAGCCATTATAGCAGGTACACGTTTTTCATTCATTTTTTGAAAGCGTGCAATTGCATTTTGAGAACCTGGATGCGACGGATTATATTTCGCGGCCTGTTGAAAGCACAATAAAGCTTGATCGTATTCTTTCAAACTAACCAACGTGATTCCTTTGTTGAAGTGTAATAAATAAAATTCAGGGAATTTGGAAATTCCTTCATCGTAGACCTCAATAGATTCATCTGATTTTTTTAATCCATCCAACGAGTTTCCGTAAGCGACATAAACCAAGTTCAAATCTGCTTCATCAGGATACAATTCTATAGCTTTTTTTGCATTTTCTATCGCTTTGTCAAATTGATTAAGTGAATTATAACTATTAGCTTTCTCGGCAAGAGCATTGAAATTGTCCTTATCCAAGGCTAAAGCAGCATCATATTTTTTAATCGCTCCAATGAAATTTCCATTGTCATGCAATTCGATTCCTTCATAGATTAATTTCAATGCTCCTTCGGGATCTTGGGCGAATAGAGAATTAATAGAAGAAATAAATAATAAAGTGAATAAAAAGTTTTTCATAAAAGGGGTTTTAATTAATTCTAAATTTAAAAAAAGTATATCAATCATCCAAAAGATCTTTTTGAATCGATTTAATTGTTGAATCATTCTCTTGTACAGTAGGTGTTTGATTCATTTTTCGATAAAGTACTCCAAGATAAAAATGAGGAAAGATGGTCGAAACAAGGCCGATTAACAATTGAAATCCGCGCATAATGTACATGAACCAACCCATTTCTTTTGGAAAATTATCCAAATCCTTAAAAAAAGATGAAAAATTCATGTTAATAGAAAAGGCAAAAACGATAACAGACACAAAAGCAAACAAACTCAATCCCAAATTGATGTTAAATGCTTGTAGGCGCCATTTTGTTAAATTATAAGCTAGAAGAAGATAGCCAAACCCAATAATCAAACAAACGGGAATTAGATAATTGAAATTTTGCGTTAAATTTTGAAATAAATACAAATCGATGTCGTTCGAATTAACGTTTACACTTACGAAATTAAATAAGCGCGAAAAAATGAATAAAATAAATACACCAAGAAGGTATAATCCACCTACAGCATAAGTAAAAATCCGAGTGTCTTTTTTGATAGGAATCAACATAAATTAATTTTTAGTTTGTTTCAAGAATTTTTTAAATTCATCAATGTTTCCCGTGTTTGAAAAGCTAGCTATTCTTTTTCCAACAGAAGAATATAAAACAAAATATGGTTGACTTGAAGAGTTGAATTCTTTGTTTTTTATGTACGCATTTTTTTCACCGTAGGTAGAGAATTTTCTTTTGTACTTCTTTTTAAAATACTTTATATCGTCTGGATCCATAGGCATACTTTCATCGCTCATTATTTGATAAACTGTCATGTGATTCATCATTGCATTTATCGTTGATTCATTAAACCATTCTGCTTCCATTTTTCTTGAAATCGTATCCATATAAGATGAAAAATAAAGCAATATCGGGCGTTCAAAATAAGACCCATTTTCAAGGGCCGTTTTCAAATCATAGAATGCAAAGAATTGAACTTGATTTTTTTGTTGTGCCGGTGGTGCTTGGTCATTCACAAGTGATTGATCGATAGAAGAATATTGTTCTAAAATCCCTATGAAAGTCAGCGTGTCATTTTGATGTTTACCAATATAATCTCTAACATAATTTCGTTCTACGATTACTGGAAAGAAATCGTTAAAAGTTGGACTGTTTAGGTCGAATAAAACTGTGTCAGCAATGCTATTCAATACAAACATTCGTGTTTTTGAAATTTCATACGATTCACGATAGGCTGGACTAGCTTGAACTTCTTTTAATTCTTTCAACATCAAGGTATAGGTCAACGAATCATACTTTTCTAAGTTGGCCGCCATGAAATTATCCAAGAAATTTCCAAAGAGTAAAATGCGATCGACATCATCAAAATCACCGCAATCAAATAAGACTTGTTTATCATACAAAGCAGCAAGTTCGTTTGGGCCATCTTTAATAATTGCCATAACAGAATTCATTTCAGGACAAGGAACTTGTGGTTGAGCAAAACTTAAGTTAAAGAAAGTGAACGATAAAATGATGTGAAAAAATAACTTCATTAAGTAAAGATAGTGTTTTGTTCAGTTAAATATTGAACGTCAAACGGTGAAAACGAATAATTCTATTTTACATACACTTAATCAAAAGGTTCACGCGACTCTTCAAACGACCTATTAAATAAGCAATAGGAATATCATTTTTGAATTATAATTGATCGAAGATGAAAACAACAACTTTTAAATTTTTAGCCGGATTCTCACTTTTAGTGACAATACTGTATGCATGCGGAAACGGAAAACCAGAATTATTCCGAGTAGATCCAGCCTATGGAAAGTACGTGTCAGGTTATACCAGCGGAATGGTAAGTCGAACCTCTGGTATTCGTGTAGACCTTGGTGATTCAACCTTGAAAAACATTGATCCGAAGAACACGGAAATTCTCAATGATATTTTTCAATTCGAACCAGAAATCAAAGGAAAGGCTGTTTGGGTAGGAAAGCATGCTGTTGAATTTATTCCAGATGAAAAACTACCAGTTGGACAATTTTACACTGTATCGTTCGATTTGCAGCGTGTTGCAGAAGTGGATTATGGTCACGAAGAATTTAAATTTCAGTTTGCAACTTACACGCAACATATGTATGTGGAATCCGAGGGGTTAAAAAGTTACAATGAAGAAGACATTGAATGGCAATATTTAGAAGGAAAGGTAAGAACAACCGATTTTGAAGATTCAGCGACGTTAATAAAAACTCTTACGGCTAATTGCAATGGTAAAAACTTAGCCATTCGCTTGGAAGAATCCTATGGCGATCATGAGTATCGATTTATTGTCGATAGTATCGAGCGAACAGATAAACCAGGAAAAGTGCAATTGTTTTGGGATGGAACGCCAATCAATTCTATGAGCAAAGGAAAATTGGCTGAAGATGTTGTTGAATTGGGGAATTTCTCTTTAATCGATGTGACAGTTGTCGATCACGATGATCAGTCGGTAAATTTAATTTTCAGTGAACCAATATTAGCAGACCAAGATTTAACTGGATTTATTCGCATCGAAGGACAAGAGAATTTGACATTTAGCGTTGATAACAATCACGTTTCAGTTTATCTTCCAAACAGAACCGTCGGTAGAAAATATTTAGAAGTGTTCGCTGGAATAAAAAATTTCAAAGGACATAAGATGATTCGGAATTTTCATCAATTTATTCAGTTTGAAGAACCAAAACCACGGGTTCGAATTGTTGGCTCTGGAAATATTCTTCCTAATTCACAAGGTTTGATCTTTCCTTTTGAAACGATTGGATTAAAGGCTGTTGATTTACGTATCATGCGCATTTTTGAAAACAACGTTCACCATTTCTTACAGGTGAATGATCTAGATGGATCGGATGAATTGACACGTTTCGGGAAAGTGATTTTTGAAAAGAAAATATTCATTGATCAAGATAAAGACATGAATTTCAAACAATGGTCGAAACATGTTGTTGACCTTGGTAAATACATCAATCCACAACCAGGAGCAATTTATCGCATCAGTATTAAATTCAGAAAAGACTATACGACGTGTGATTGTCCAGCAAATCCAGTGAGTGAAGAATCTTCAGAAGAGGATGAATATTACGAAGAGGAAGAAGAAGTTGATCCAAATTGGAATGAAAATTTATGGTCGAGTTGGTTCTACAATGATGAATACGAAAACTGGGACGATTACTACGACGAAGATCCTGTTTGCTCGGATGATTATTACCGCGGAAAAGGAGTAAGCAAAAACATTCTGGCATCTGACTTAGGGATGATCTTTAAATTGGATGAAGATAAAACTGGACACGCTTTCGTGACAAATATGTTGACAACTGAACCAATAGCAAATGTGGTCATGGAATACTACAGTTATACGAAAGAGTTGATTGCAAGTGGCGTTACGAATGCGGAAGGAAACTTTAATGTAAAGTTGAAAGAAAAGCCATTTTTATTGATTGCTAAACATGGAAAACAACGTGGTTACTTGAAGTTGCAAGATGGTAATGTGAATTCCCTGAGCAAATTCGATGTCGACGGTGAAAAGGTACAAAATGGAATCAAAGGATTTATTTATGGAGAACGCGGTGTTTGGCGTCCGGGTGATTCGCTGTACCTCAATTTTATCTTGAACGATAAATACAAATCGCTACCTAAAAATCATCCTGTTGAATTTGAGTTGCAAGATCCTTCTGGACAAGTAGTGTATGAAGTCACCAAAACGAAGAATGTAGAAGGAACTTATGATTTTAGAACCAAAACGGAACAAGGAGCAATGTCTGGTAATTACTTAGCGATTGCACGTGTTGGGAATTCTGAATTCACCAAAACAATTAAAATTGAAACAATCAAACCAAATCGCTTAAAAATTGACTTCAAAGTGAATCCAACTCAGTCTGCTGATTCATCTGCAACTTTGAGTGTAACATGGTTGCATGGTGCCGTTGCTAGAAATCTTAAATCATTGATAACAGTTGGATTTCAACCGACAACAACCAAATTTGATGGGTTTAAGGAATACGTTTTTGATTCACCTTTGCGCGATTTTAATTCAGATGTAGAAACAATGTTTGAAGGAAAATTGAATGAAAAAGGAATTGCTCATCCCAAAACGAAATTGAACAACGTATTTGATGCTCCTGGGAAATTGAAAGCATTGTATGTCGTGAAAGTATTTGAAGAAGGTGGCGATTTTTCAATTGACCGTTTTCAATCTATTTTTTCACCTTTCAAAACCTACATTGGTTTAAAAACACCTGCTATGAAAAGTTACGATCAATCGGTCGAAACAGATAAGATGCACAAGTTTGATGTGGTGGCAGTGAACGAACAAGGTAAATTGGTACATACCTCAAATCTAAAAGTGAAAATTTACAAATTGAATTGGCGTTGGTGGTATGAAGAAGGAGAAGATGATTTAATGGAATACGTTGCACGAGCAGGAACAATTGCGATTAAAGATACAGTTATTGATGCTGTAGCTGGTAAAGGAAGTTTTAATTTCAGAGTGAGAAATGAAAATTATGGACGCTATTTGATTACTGTTTCAGATCCTGCTGGAAATCATCAAACAGGGAAAGTGCTCAATTTCGATTGGTCGTATTGGAACCGTGGAAACCGAACAGAGAATGAGCAAGCAAAAATGTTGAGTTTCTCAAGTGATAAGAAAGAATATACACGTGGCGAACAAGTGAAACTTAGTTTTCCATCACCAGAAGCAGGTAGAGCTTTGGTAAGCATTGAAAATGGTCAACGCATCGTTCAAACCTATTGGGTGAAAACGCAAAAAGGTGAAACGAATTTTCAATTTGAAACTACTGCTGCGATGTCACCTGCATGTTATGTTCATGTAACAATGATTCAACCGCATATTCACACAAAGAATGATTTGCCAATTCGCATGTATGGCGTTATTCCAATAACAGTGGACAATCCAGCAACGCATTTGAATCCAATCGTTTTGTCTGCGGATGTATTTAAGCCAGAAAGCACTTCTTCCATTCAAGTGAAAGAGCAAAATGGTAAACGAATGGTTTATACGATTGATGTGGTGGATAATGGTTTGCTTGACTTAACACGCTTTTCAACGCCACAGCCACACGGAACATTTTATGCTCGAGAAGCTATAGGAGTTAAAACGTGGGATATGTTTGATGAAGTCATAGGTGCATATTCTGGACGTTTGGATAATTTAATTGGAATTGGAGGAGATGGATTTGTGGAGCCTGGATCTGGACCAAAAGCGAATCGTTTTAAACCAATGATTCATCACCTTGGACCTTTTGTTTTAGAAGCTGGACAAACACGTACACACAAAATTGATATTCCAAATTACATTGGTTCAGTGCGCGTAATGATTGTTGCACATGATAATGATGCTGCTTTTGGAAATGCTGAAAAAAATGTATTTGTTAGAAAACCATTGATGGTACTCACGAGCTTACCACGCGTGCTTGCTCCAGGCGAAGAATTGAATGTTCCAGTAACACTTTTCGCCATGGAGAAACACGTGAAAAGCGTAACAACGACAATTGAAGCAAATGACTTTTTTGAAGTCTTGGATGGAACAAGCAGAACAACAATTTTTTCGGAAATTGGAGATCAGTTGGTGTATTTTAGAGTACGCGTTAAACGTAAAGCTGGAATTGGGAAAATTAAGATTGTTGCAAAAGGAAATGGTGAAGTAGGGAAGGATGAAACCGAATTGGATATTCGACCTGCAAATCCACCTATCAAAGAAGTGAGCAGCTTTGTGGTTGAAAATGGAAAATCCTTAAATGCTGTTTTGAAAAAGATTGGGATTGCAGGAACAAATAAAGTGGTGATTGAAGTATCGAATTCCCCAGCGATTGGATTAGAGAAACGCTTGAACTACTTGATTCAATATCCGCATGGATGTGTTGAACAAACAACATCTGCAGCTTTCCCTCAATTGTATGTTGATGGTGTAATGGAATTAAATGAGCAACAGCAAAAACAGATTTCAACGAATGTTGATGCAGCAATTAACCGTTTGCAAGGTTTCCAAATAAGCACAGGAGGATTTTCATATTGGCCTGGTGAAGCAACAGAGAATGAGTGGGCAACGAATTATGTCGGACATTTCTTAATCGAAGCACAGGCTCAAGGCTACAAAATTCCTGAATACATGTTAACGAATTGGGCGGAATACCAAAAAAATAAAGCGCAAAATTGGGATGTTGCCGCATACAATAGTCGACCAGAAACGGGCGAAATGATTCAATCCTATCGTTTGTTTGTTCTGGCCTTGAACAAAACTCCTGCGCTTGGTGCTATGAATCGTTTGCGTGAACGCTCAGAATTGTCGTTGGTTTCTCGTTATCGACTAGCTGCTGCGTATCAGTTGATTGGTCAAGCAGACATTGCGAAGAAAATTGTTTCAGCTCAAACTTTGAAGTTTGCAAGCTACCAAGAATTATCTGGGACATTTGGTTCTGATTTCAGAGATAAAGCAATGGTATTGGAAGCTTTGAGTTATTTGAAAGACAAGAAGAAAACAGATCAATTGGCAAAAGAAGTTGCAGAGAGTCTTCGTTCGGAAGAATGGATGAGTACACAAGAAACAGCTTATGGTTTATTGGCAATGTGCGCATATACTGGAAAGAAAGGTAATAATGTGAAACTTCAGTTTAACCACACATTGGCTGGTTCAACGGCAAAATCAGTGAGTAGTTTAAAATCGATTAGTAAGCTCGCATTTTACGAAAATGAATTGTCTGCAAAAACCAATTGGACACTCAAAAATCTAGGAACTGGAAAATTGTTTGTTACTATTACATCTTATGGAATTTTACCTGAAAAGAATCAAAAAGCGAAAGCAAACGGTTTAAAATTGTCGATACGTTATTTTGATTTGAAAGGAAGTTTAATCAATCCGCTAAAAATGCAACAAGGAACAGAATTTACGGCTGAGGTAACGATTAAGAATTTGAACAAATCGAAGTACTTAAAAGAACTTGCTTTGACACAATTCTTTCCTTCAGGATGGGAAATACACAATTCGCGCATGGATGAGATGAATTATGAAACAAATGCACGTTACCAAGATTTTAGAGATGATTGTGTATTGAGTTACTACGATTTAGCACCAGCGCAGGAAAAAACAATTCGCGTGCGCTTGAATGCTTCTTTTGTCGGGAAATACTTCTTGCCGGGAATTTATACAGAAGCAATGTATGATAACAGTATTTCAGCTTTGTTACCAGGAAAATGGGTTGAAGTTGTAAAGTAAAGTGAAGCGGCCTACCTATCGCGACACAAGTAGTCGAATTCCGACTAAACCGAATGAAAGAGCTCAGCAATGGGCTCTTTTTCTATTTTCTTATCACCAGTTTCTAATCACTTACTACAATTCATCCAGCATTTTTACAACATCAGGTCGTTTACGCGTTGAAACAGGAACCATGCTTCCATCCGTCATGATGAGGTGTCCACCTTCTGTTTTAACGAATTCACGAATGTATTTTGTGTTGACTAAATGTGATTGATGTACGCGGTAAAAGTTTAAATCGGTCAACAAATCCTCGTATTCTTTCAAGGTTTTTGAAACGACCATTTTCTTGCGGTCCGCAAAATAAAACTCAGTATAGTTTACACTGCTTTCACAGCGAATGATGTCAGAAATATTGACAATGTGTATTTTATCTTGAGAATGCAATGCTAAGCGTTCCGTTGGTTTTGAGTGATTCTTTAATGAATCATTCAGCAATTTGTACTTTTCATTTTCATTGATTTGTTGCTTACGGTATTTTTCCAAGGAACTAACCAATTCATCTGGATCAACAGGTTTTAACAAATAATCGATAGCGGCATAACGAAACGCTTTAATCGCATGCGCATCTGAAGCGGTAATGAAAATAATTTTAAATGGAATCGTTGGTAAGAGATCCAATAAATCAAAACCACTTCCGTCTTGCATTTGAATGTCTAGAAATACAATATCAGGTTGGACATTTTTTAATAGTTTGGCGCCTTCAACAACACCTGATGCTTCACCAATTAGTTCTACATCTGGCGCGTAATCCACTAAATCTTGTCGCAATGTCGTGCGCGCTTGCTCAATATCGTCGATGATGATTGCTTTGATCATATTGTTGGAATTCGTAAAATTACTTTTGTGCCACAAGGCAAATTATTTTCATATAAATCAATGATCTCAATGGCTGTTGATTGTTCTTCGTCCGACATGAGTTCAAGTCGTTCTTGTGTCACATTCAATGCAGTAGATCGATGATAGGTTTCTTTCGATAATTTATTCAATTCAGCAGCTTTTTCTCGCCCAATTCCATTGTCAATAATCGTACAAAGGATATACTGTTTTTTATCTTCAAAATGCAATTCGATTTTTCCACGAATGGAAGTTCCATCGGAGTTACGCATTCCATGTTTAATGGCATTTTCAACGAAGGGTTGTACAATCATTGGCGGGATGCGAATAAAGTCTTTTTCCAGATTTTCAGAAAGCTCAATGGAATAATCAAAACGATCGCCATTACAGAATTTTTCAATCAGCAAGTAGTTTTCAAGTGTATTGATTTCTTCTTCCAAGGTAATTGTTGTGTTGCGTGAATTATCCAAAATCTGACGCATTAAACGTGAGAATTTAGCTAAATAATAGCGTGCTTCTTTATCGTTTCCAGTTCCAATTTGCGATTGAATTGAATTCAAAGCATTGAAAATAAAATGCGGATTCATTTGTAGGCGCAAGGCTTTTTGTTCGAGTTCAACAACATCTTTCTCCAATTGCAATTTCTTTTTCTCTTCTTCTGTTTTAACTTTTAATCGATTGAAACGCCAGCGAATTGCGAAGTATATAAGAGCAATAGTTCCTGCAACTTCCAACAGAATGAACCACCAACGATACCAAATTGGCGTCGCAATTGTAAACGAAATCATCGCAGGCTTATTGGACCAAACGCCATCTTCGTTTGAAGCTTTAACCAAGAAACGATAAGTACCTGGATTTAAGTTTGAATACAAAATACTTTGGTCAGTAGAAGCAGGAGACCAATGATCATCAAAACCTTCAAGTTTCCACATATAACGAACTGATTCTGGGTTGCTTAAATTCACAGCGAAGAAATCAAAGGTGATATGGTTTTGATCAAATGGTAAATCCATTTCGTGAACAACATTCCAGTCCTTTAAAAATGATTTAAATGGTGTTTTTGAAAGTGGAACATAAAAGAGCTTGATGTCCGTAATTTGAATTATTGGTGGAACCGTATTCTTCATCCGACTCGCCGGATTGAACTTAATTAATCCATTAATGGTTCCAAACCAAATTGTTCCATCTTGATCATTAAATACAGCATTTTGACAGGTTTCAACTCCCGTAAAACCATCGCCCTTGTTGTAGTGTTTTATCTTGCGAATGGCATTTTGCTTTGTTAAATAAACATAATCCAATCCACGTTCGGTTCCTACAATTAAATTGCCATGGTAATCAAATGTTAACAGGTAAATATTGGTTGAAGTCAATCCATTTTTATAATTGAAAATGAGTGGTTTAGATTTAACGTTTTTGATAGAGATTGCATTCACACCTGAACCAGCTGTTCCAATCCAAAGGAAACCTTTTTTGTCTGCTGTAATACTTCGAATGGCATTTGAACTTAAGCCATTTTTAGTAGTCAATTTCCGAACATGTTTTCCATTTTGCGTAATACAACCGATTCCATTGTTTTCAGTTCCATACCAAATCGTACCAACTGGATCGACAAAAACTGTTGTTAGTCGATTACTGAGCATTCCATTTGCAACCGTGAAATGTGTAAAATGCAAATCTCCATTGGTTGATTCAATTCTGATAAGCCCATTTCCAGCCGTTGCAACCCAAATATACTTTTGGTCTTTTGCTAAACCTTTTATATAGGTTTTGTTCAATGAAGGAATCGCTTTAAACGTAGAATCTTTCAGGCTGTACAAACCTTTTCCTTCAGTTCCAATGTATAGAATTCCATCATTTCCTTCAATAAGAGCTTTCACTTTTACATCCTCAAAACCATTTCCTGAATGGTAATTTTTGAAGATTCCATTCGCATAAAAACTGAGTCCTTTTTGGGAATTACCAATCCATAAACGCTTTTGACTGTCACGATAAATACTGTAAATAAAACTTCCTCCAAGACCTGAAGATTTGTCATAGGTTGTAAATTGTTTTCCTAAATAATTACACACGCCACCACCTGAGGTTCCAAACCAATAACTGCCGGAATTATCTTGACGAATAGCACGCACATGATTGTTACTCAATCCTTCTCGTTCACTCAAATTGATAAAACTTGCACTTGAAGGTTGATATGCAATTACGCCATTCGATAGGGTTGCAAACCAAATCGTTTCTTTTGAATCGATGAAAATGTCGAGAATTGTTTGATTGTATAATTCATGATGATAATCAATTCGAAAGAACTTTTTGCCATCGTAACAATAAGCACCATCACCATAGGTTCCAATCCATAAATTTCCTTGCTTGTCTTTTTTTATGGAAGTAATCGCATTCTGCATGTAGCGATTTTTTGAGGCGTAATTTGTTAGCTGTTTTCCATTTGATGCTAGACTGTACAAACCTTTGCTGTCTCCAAAGTAAATTGCTCCATCGCTATCTACAAAAACTGCATTAACATTATCTTGTGGTAGGTGTAATTCTTTTGAAATGTTTTTAAATGTTTTTCCATCAAACATGATTAGGCCTTTTGAAGTAGCCAACCAACAATTGTTTTTTTGATCAAGTGCAATTTTATAAATCTGAATTGCATTTGTTGTAGAAGGTAAATGATTACTGAATTTTATTCCATTGTAATAGGAAAGGCCATTGTTAGTAGCAATCCATAAGTTGTTTTTATTGTCTTCAACGATGTCGTAAACATAGTTATTGCTTAATCCATCTTTCTCCGTATACGTTTTAAATTTGATACCGTCAAAACGCGTTAATCCACCACCGCGCGTACCAAACCATATAAAACCACGATGATCTTGATGCAAAGCATATACTTGTGACTGCGCAATTCCATGTTCAACAGAATAATTGTGGAAATTGTACAATTGTCCTTTGACTGAGATAGTCGAAAGAAGCAGAATTAAAAAGCTTACGAGGAGTTTTTTTGTCAAATCATTTTATGCTTAATCAAAGATAGAAAACACTTTTCATTAAAATACATACGAATAATAATTTGACACGCAAAGAGCCAATTGATTCAATTACATTCGATTCATATTGATCGAAGATGAAAAAACAACCTGTGGATATATTGATGAAGAATTTCAGAGCTAAGCGAAAAGCGAAAAGGAGATTCTATTCTGCTCTTTTCATTCTTTTATTTCTTAGTTGGTATATTCTGGTACTTCCAGCACAACTCTTTAATGATCCAACTTCTACGGTTTTATTGGATCGCAATGGTGAACTTTTGGGGGCGAGAATTGCGGATGACGGTCAGTGGCGTTTTGCACCAAGCGATAGTGTTCCTGAGAAATTTAAACGCTGTATTGTAGAATTTGAGGATCGTGATTTTTATTGGCACATAGGTGTTAGTGGAAAAGGAATTGGTCGCGCTCTTTGGCAAAATATGCACAATGGAAAACGCGTTAGTGGAGGAAGTACGATTACCATGCAATTGGTGCGCATTATGAAGAAAAATCCGCCGCGTACATATGGACAAAAAATCTATGAAATGATCTTAGCAACGCGTATTGAATGGTCTTATTCGAAAGATGAGATCTTGAATATGTATGCATCCAACGCGCCATTTGGAAACAATGTTGTCGGTTTGGATGCTGCTGCTTGGCGCTATTTCGGTCGAGCTGCATTTCAATTGAGTTGGGCTGAAACGGCAACTTTAGCGGTTTTGCCAAATGCTCCAGGATTAATTTATCCGGGAAAGAACCAAGAAAAATTATTAGCAAAACGAAATCGCTTATTGACACATTTGCATGATGAAGGGTTTATTGCAGATGAAGCTTATCAATTGGCAATCACTGAGCCTCTTCCTTTAAAACCACTTCCGTTACCACAACTTGCGCCACATTTATTGGAGAAAATGATTTTGTCGGGTAAAAAAGGTCAAACGATTCAAAGTTCACTCGTCGCTTCAACACAACGCAGTATTCAACGGTCATTAGAGCTTCATTCATTGGTATTAAAAGATAACAAGGTTTTTAATGGAGCTGTGATTGTTACAGAAGTAAAAACTGGAGAAGTTGTAGCATATGTTGGGAACACAACTGTTGAGGATGAAGAATTTTCTTCGTATGTCGATTGTGCCGATGCCCCAAGAAGTTCAGGTAGTATTTTGAAACCATTTTTGTACTGTGCGGCATTAGAAGAAGGAAATATAACTCCTTCAATGCTTGTAACAGATGTGCCAACGCAATTTGGGTCGTTTTCGCCGAAGAATTTTTCTGGACATTTTGAAGGAGCAATTCCTGTGAACAAAGCCTTGTCGCGCAGTTTAAACGTGCCAATGGTTCATTTATTAAAGGAATTTGGAGTAACACGTTTTCATAAAGAGCTGAAGAAACTGGGCATTTCAACTTTGAATAAACCTGCCAAGCATTATGGCTTATCGTTGATATTAGGTGGTGCAGAAACAAAATTAAGCGATCTTTCTTCTGCTTATTGTCAATTGGCTCAACGACTAGAATGTGGTCGAAACAAAGGATTTTGGTTAGCGAAAACACATCCGCTATTTTCTGAACCGCTTCCTTCGAATTGGAGTAAAGCGGCAATTTACAGCACTTTTGAAGCCTTGACTGAAGTCAATCGTCCGGACGAAGATAACAATTGGAAGCTCTTTGCTTCTTCACGTAAAATCGCATGGAAAACGGGGACAAGTTTTGGATTTCGCGATGCTTGGTCCATTGGTGTTACACCTGATTACATTGTAGCAGTTTGGATTGGAAATGCAGATGGGGAAGGGCGTCCAGGTTTAACCGGTGTGAAAGCAGCTGCTCCTTTGATGTTTGACGTGTTTCGTCAATTGCCCAATTCTGGTAAATGGTTTCGTCAGCCAATGAACGAAATGAAAGCTGTAGAAGTGTGTAGTTTGAGTGGTTACAAAGCTGGTCGATACTGTGAAAAGGTTAGGGGAGAACTTATTCCGAAGAAAAGTAAATTATCGAAAACTTGTCCATTTCATCAACAAATTCATTTAGACAAAAGTGGAAGTTTTCGCGTTGATTCTGACTGCGAAAGTGTGTTCAACATGCAACATAGAAATTGGTTTGTTCTTCCTGCTTTGATGGAAAAATACTACAAGATAAATCATCCGAATTATGTTGTGTTACCGCCTTATAGATCCGATTGTTTAGCGGGTGTGAAAGACAAATCATTTACCATTGTTTATCCAAGACCAGACAGCCGTTTGTATATTCCAATTCAATTAGATGAAACGTTTGGGAAAACCATTTTTGAAGTGAGTCACAGAAATACTAACGCACACGTGTATTGGCATTTGGATAAGAACTTTCTAGGAATAACTTCTGATGTACATCAAATGGCAGTGAATCCTTCTAAAGGGAAACATGAACTAACCGTAGTTGATGAATTTGGGGTAAGTCAAACAATACGTTTTGAAGTAATCCGGAAGTAATTAGCGACGTTCAATTCGTTCTACATCGCCTTTTTCGGCTAAGGTATGATATAGAAAACTAACAAGGTACAAACTCTGATCACGTCCTTTTTTTTGTCCTAATTTTGCTGAAATAAATACTGTCGACAATGCAATTAATCCGATTGGAAGTACCCAAATCCATGGACTGGATCCCGATGTAGAATACTGCACTAATCCAAACATACCTCCAAATGTGGTAATCAATAATATTGCAGCATAAATCAACGCAAACATCGCCCAAACAGATTGTCGTGGACCAAGTAAGCAACAAATTGTCGTGTAGTCTGAAAATTCACCTTTTTCAATACGAACAGTCATTTCTGGAGACCAATAATGTTGTAACCAAGAAGGTGTTTTTAGAAAGATTAAACGATTAGTGCGCACCCCAGTTACGGTTTTCTCCTTTTCCATGCTTGCGGCAATATGGTCTGCGGCTTCATCTGGATCAAGATGAGTTTTCAAATAGAACCTAGGACGTATTTCACCTAGTATGGAATGATTTAAACGATTAAATGGCATAGTCTAATATATGAAATAAATTAGACGCTCGACATTTAGCCATTTAATTTAAAACTAGTCTAAATTGTTGATTCACTGAATTATTCAACTAGCGAAGAACTTGGATGATAAAGGAGATTAGTGCTAAAATCAGCAATAGGTGAAATAAACCTCCTGGTTTAAAATTAAAATAGCCTACCAACCAAACAAGGATAAAGAATATTGCGAGGTACATGAAAATATTAGACATACTAAAAGAATTAAAAAGTGAGAGGTTACTTGAATTGACCTCTCACTTATTGTTGAACTTAAAAAATTAGATTTTGAAACCAACAGTAAGTTGAATCAATTGGTTTTTGTAACGTGGTGTTGTACTTGTTCCATTTCCATTGTTATTTTGGAAATCAAATGAAGCTCTTGCTGAAATCACAAAATGTTGAATGTTTACATCGATACCACCTGCAAATCCTAATATATTCTTGCGTGGATCTTCATTGTTGAACTCTTGTTCTTGCTGTGCACTGTTGCTTCCAAACGTATAAACATTTTTCTCATGCAATAAGTATGAAAATTGAGGTCCAGCCAAGACAGTGATATAATCACTTGGTTTTAATTGAAACAACAATGGGATATCTAAATAAGTTGTTGTTCTTGTAAATGTATAAGGCGTGAATAACAAGGTTCCAGAAGCTTGCATTCCTTTTTGTGAAATATGTACTTCTGGCTGAACACCAATCCATTCACCAATTGGAATACCTACGAATGCACCTGCAATAAACCCTAATTTACCATCCGCTTGAAAATCTTGTCCTTGTTCGTCCCAAACGTTAGAAAAATTAAGTCCTGCTTTCAGACCTACTGTTAATTTTTCACGAGGATTATCTTCTTGAGCAAAAAGTTGGTTTGAAGAAATTGATAATAGTAAGGCTAGAATTGTAACAAACTGTTTCATTTTTTGTTTTTTAAATCAGGAAAAATTTCCTAAAACAAAGGTGAAACATATTGAATGTTAATTCATTACATAAGTTTTTGCTTTTCTTACAAAAGTAACTGATAAAATTATTGAACAAAAAAAAGAGCAACTTTCGCTACTCTTTTTTCAATCAGGGAAGAGGTTTATTTTGTATTATTAACGGTTAAGTCTTTCAATGCATCTCCAATTTCAGTCATGTCATGTGAAAATTCTTTTTTGAATTCTTCCCAGTTTTCTTTTCCTTCACCTTTGTAATTCTCCAATTTATCTTTTAACTCTTTGTTGCGTGTTTCTAAGTCAATGATTTCTTTTTGATGTGCTGCTTTAAGAGTAGATTTATCGGTTTCAATCAATTTTCTTTTTTCTGAAATTAAGCGTTCATTTTCAAGCACTTTTTCAATTGTTTCGGCGCGATAAACCTCCATGTCAATTTTCAAATCTTCTTTTACTTTGTCTAAATCCTCATTCGCTTCGTCAACATCTTCTTTTGCGTCTTTTACATCATCCGCTGCAGAACTACAACTTGATAAATTCATACCTAGAACTAATGTTGTGATTGCAAAAATTGTCAGTGTACTTTTTAACTTTTTCATCTTTTTAAATTTTATAATTCATTAATGATTTGGTGCATTTCTTCTTTTGTTTTTCCCAAAACTGTTTGTAAGCGTCCAAGCATTTCTTCTTGTTTTCCTTCTTCAAGTTTTACGTCATTGTCCGTCAAAATGGCAAATTTTTGTTTCAATTTCCCCTTAGTTTCGTGCCAATGACCTTTTAATTCAGTTAGATTTTTCATCTGGTAGTAATTAACATGTGAATGAATCTTCACACACAACAAAAGTCATCATACTTCATTTGATAAGACTTATATTAAAAATAAAATATATTACACATTTCACACTTGGTATGGATTCAAAAGCTAACTAAAGCCTTAAAGATTTTCCAAGTTTTGATAACGTTCCTTTTTCAGGGATTTAAAAAATGAAGGAGATAAACCTGTTACTTTCTTGAATTGATTCGACAAATGTGCGACACTGCTGTAATGTAACTTATAGGCAATTTCTGATAAGTTCAGCTCATCATATAAAATCAATTCCTTGGCACGTTCAATTTTATGCAAAATAATATATTGTTGAATAGTAATTCCACGCACTTCAGAAAAAATATTTGAAAGATACGTGTAATCATAATTCAATTTTTCGGACAAATATTCAGAGAAATTCACTTTGGGTATTTCATCTGTATAATGAATCATTTCAGTAACTACATTTTTAATTTTCTCAATTAAAATTGCTTTTTTGTCATCCAAAAGTTCTAAACCAGACTTTTTAAGATTTTCAGCCAAAATCAATTTTTTATCGGGTGGGATGTCCTCTTTCATATCAACGGTTCCAAGATCCACACAGACATAATTAATTCCGATTTTTTGTAATTCATCCTTCACAAGCAATTTGCAACGTAGACTTACCATGTTTTTAATATAAATTTTCATATCAACAGGTATTAAGTTAAGTAAAAATGATGCGTAACACATCCACATTTGTTTTGTAGCCTACAAATGCAATGTATCAAGATGATAGTTTAATTATGTGTTCTTCTGAGAGTTGTCAGATTGAAATCGTAGCATAATTTCAAGCTGTTTGTTGCGTGGTTAACTTTTGTCGCTTATCCCATGTTTAAAGCTAGGTACTAATCACGAGCATTCCTAATTATTAGACTATTAAAAAAATAACAATGCCTCGATGGGTATTAGATAAAAAAAAGGGGGAATAGAATGCTTAAATTATCAATCGTTAATTGATGATGTCATTCAAATTAAATTCGTTGTCTTTGTTCAATTAATCTAATTAACTCGGCGCTGTTAATGGAACTTTTATAAAGTGGAAAAAACGCTCATGTTGACCACCCCAAAACGGTTTAAGCTGACCACCTAAGAACGGAGCATACTGACCACCCCAAAACGGAGTATGTTGACCACCTAAAATCAAACGATTTTCGAGAGTTATCGTAGTTGTAAAATCAGGCTTTGTTAGATAAAGTTTGAATGATGGCTGGAAAAACGATCGACATGAGTAAATTAAGAAAAGTAATTAAGTTGTATGAGCAGGGTAAAAGCAAGGTTTTTATCAGCTCATATTTAATTTTATCGCGCAATACAGTTAAGAAATACATCCATTTATTATGAGTTTCAACAAGGAAAACTGAAAGGATTAAGTTTTGGAACTACTGGAATGTATTTTGGGAAAAGATTTGCTGGTCGTTTGACACGTTTAAATGTTGTAAATGATACCTATAAACCTATTCCATTACCTGAATACATAACTTTAGATGCGAGCGTAGGTTATTCAAAAGAAAATGTTACACTTCGTTTTAAAGTAAACAATATCTTTAATGCCTTAAGTTACAATGTTCATGACGATAACAGTGTGAATCCAATTGCACCGAGAACATTCATGACTACATTGACATTGAAATAATAATAACGGAAAAAAAGAATGAAAAAAATACTTAATAAACTTCATTTATACCTTGGCTTAATCTCAGGTCTTGTGATTTTTACAGTTGCAACTACAGGTTGTATTGTGGCATTCGAGGAAGAATTAAGAGCTTATTCCTATTCAGATTTATTTGAAGTTGAAAAAGGTAACAATCGTGTGTCGTTGGACGAAATAAAATCCAAAGCAATAGAAGCTCATCCAAACGAAGGAATTAAATCAATTCGAATATTGAAGGACGAAACAGCCAGTGTTGAAATTCAATTCCAAGATCGACTTTCTATTTATGTTGATCCATATTCTGGTAAAATCTTAGGAACACTCAATAGAGGTAAAGATTTTTTCGGAAAAGTACTTCGCTTGCATCGTAATTTGATGTTGGATGACGTCGGAGAATGGATTACGGGAATCTCTGCTTTAGTGTTCTTTTTAATGATTACTAGTGGAATCATCCTTTGGTGGCCAACTAGTAAACGCAATCGAAAAGAGAAATTAGTAATTAAGCGCAATTCACATTGGGTAAAAAAGAATTATGATTTACACAGCGTTTTAGGTTTTTACGCCAGCTGGATGATATTATTTACGGTAATAACAGCATTGATTTGGTCATTTGAATGGGCCGAAAAAGGAATGTTCGCTTTAACCAATTCTACCAAAGAAAAACGAATGGAAGTTTCATCAAATGGCAAAAAAGATTCAACTGAATTGAGTTTGTCGGAAGTCTATTCAAGTTCTGTTGAATTGTATCCAGAAAGTAGCGAATTAATCATGTTTTTACCTGAGGATGAAAAGGGTTCAATGCGTACAATGCATCGGTACAAATCTGGTTTTTTTAAACGTCAAGACAACGTTTTTTATGACCAATATACAGGAGAAATCATAAAAGATAAACCATTTGATTCTTTTTCAACTGGGATGAAATTGCGTATCAGCAATGAGCATATCCATACTGGTCGATCTTTTGGATTGATAGGACGATGGATTGTTTTCTTTGCAAGTTTAATTTGTGCAAGTTTACCAATAACAGGATTTTTAATTTGGAACAATAAACGGAAAATTGCAAAACAACTTTAATATGGAATTAACAAGAGGCACTTAGGAAATTAAGTGCCTTTTTTGTTATTTCGTGCTCAAACAATATTATCCATGAGAGAAGAAGATTTATTAGACAGCCAAACAAAAGTTAAACCTGATTTCAAAGAATTTGATTTCCCGATTGATTTCAGATTCAAATTGGGAACCATTTCAAACGACTTTGTTGCGACCGATGTGAATGGAAGAACATTGGCATACGTGCGTCAAAAAATGTTCAAGTTGAAGGAAGCAATCATGGTGTATGCTGAAGAGAGTAAAACAAATTTGTTATATAAAATTAGTGCAGACCGCATCATCGATTTTAATGCGAGTTATGAATTTACCGATGCAAATGGTTTTGTTATCGGAAGTGTTGGTCGTAAAGGAATGCGCTCGCTTTGGAAGGCACAATATGAAATTTTTGACACAGAAAAGAAACAAGAATACACGATTCGTGAAGAAAATCCATGGGCAAAGGTATTCGATGTTCTTTTGAGCGAAGTTCCGTTATTAGGGATTTTTACAGGATATTTATTCAATCCGAAATATGGCATTGTGAATCAAAATGGCGAAACAGTTGCTCGCCTTTCAAAAGAAGCTTCGTTCTTTGGACGTAAGTTTAAATTGGTAAAATTAGGTGAGCTAAAAGATGGTGATTCAGAACGCTTATTATTAGCATTGATGATGATGATGCTTTTAGAGCGCAGAAGAGGATAAAAAAGAAGGTGGATAACAAAGCACTATGCAGCATCGTTATTTTCGGAAATCGAAGTTGGTCATTTACGTATGTAAACTCCCAACATCTCCTCCTCAATGCCTTGCTTAATATCACTTTGATATCCACCTTTATGTTTCTAACTACGCGTTTAACTTTTACGACAGCGTTTTTTATTTAATGACAATCTTTTTGTTCAGAATTTGTGTTTCGGTTTGAATGTTCAACCAATACATTCCACTAGCCAAATGTGTTGGAAGTTTAAAGTTCTCATTTTCAAGTAAACCTTGTGAAAGCACTTTTCCATTGAAATCGATGAATTGAAGTTTGGCTCCATTTTCAATTCCTTGGATGTTCAACATTCCTCCTGAAACAATCGGATTCGGATAAACTGAAACTGATTTTTCAGATTTAACAAGACCTAAATCACTTGTGATATTAATGTTGTCAACGTAAATGTTGTTACCCCAATGTCCATGATTTCTGTAGGCAACAATCACTTTATTAAAATTGGCGAAAGAGGATAAATCAATCGTTTCTGTTCTCCATTGCGTGGCTGTTGGAATGAAATAATCCGAACTATTTGGAGCTGTTCCTAATGTTCCACCTCCTTTGATAAACACACTTGTAAATGTAGCTCCACAATCTGTAGAAACTAATACTTCTAACGTATCTGAGTATTGACCACCGTATTCTGCATACGCAACATCAAATGTCATCGAAATAGTTGACATGTTCAATGTGTTAAATGGAATATTCATGTCGTCTGCTGTTCCTTGTGAATCGTAATCATAATTTTTGAATAAGGCGCTTTGAGTTGAATTCCCATAACCTCCAGCATCTGAAGTTGATTCCCATTGTGCATTATTATCATAATTGGTTTGAAACCAACCTGTCGGTAAGAATTCTGCCTCAAAATTTTCATCAATAAACTGAGGTGTCGACAAATTGTTCACAGTAACATACAATGAATCTTGGTCTGTATTTCCGTTTTGATCCGTAATCGTTAATACCGCCAAATGACTTCCTGTAGTAGCAAAATACACACTCGGATTGCGCAATGTAGACGCAGAAGGTGATCCAGTTGGGAAACTCCATTCCCAAGTTGCCCCTTGATGATTTAAAAATGAATGATCTTCGTAGTAGAAAGAATCTGTTTCACAAAATACCGTTTGTGTTAATTTATCGACCATAATTCTGCAAATCGGTGCAGCAGGTTGATCGTGTAAAGGTGTTTCCCAAATTCCTTTTCCATACGAAGCCATTCGCAATTTCCCATCACGGTAAAAAGGTCGTAAAATATTCGTGCTAGAAAAAGTTGGTAAACCTGAATTGTCAATTGCCCAAGTGCTTGTGTTGTTTTGATAATAAACTGCTTTATCTGTTCCAGCGTATAAACCACCATCTGTTCCAGCAACATGAACCAATGAGTGAATTGTTTCACCATTTAATGCAGGCGTTGTAATATTTGTCCACGAACTTCCTCCGTTCGTTGTGTGAAAAACTTTGCTACCGTTTGCACCGCTAGGGTAAGCCATCCATAATTCGTTTTCATTTTCAGGGTTGATTGCTAACAAGGCACGGCGACTATTTCCAGCAGGAATTGTAACGGGATCCCATAAAAATCCGCCATTCGTTGTTTTCCATAAATAACCTAAACTTCCTGAAGAAGGTCGCTGGTGAACATACATAACATCTGGATTTGAAGAAGAAATTTCTAGTTGATTCACAAAAACATTTGCCGAAGTCCCAAAAGTATTCACCAAAGAATAGGAGCCACCTCCATCTGTTGTTTTCCATAATTTATGGTCTTTGCCTATGAAGGCAATTGAATAACAATTTGGATGAAATTCCATTTCACTTGATTCTGCCGCCCAATAACTTTCATTAGGACTCATTCCATTCGAAAAATTTAAAATTGGATCATTCAGATTCAAAGGCAAGTATTTTCCACTGATATCCGAAAAGTACGTTTTACGATTATTACCAGGATTGACATATCCAGTTGGAGCTTCACCACCACCAAGTTCTAAAAAAGTTCCATTTCCATAATTCTCATAATAAGCCAAATTGCCGTTGTGGTACAAACCTCCAACTAATACATCTTCGTTCCATCCACTTCCGAATCCCCAGAAATCTGAACCGTTTACACCATCCATCATGAATGTTGGGTCTGTATTGAAGAAATCACTTGAATGATAAACACCACCATCGGTTGTAATCCATGTTTCTCCATTGATTTGTCGGAAGTCTTGCATGTCAACATGCATATCAACTGGTCCACCAACATATCCAGCAACACTTTCAAAAGTTGCAGCACCATCGGTTGAACGATATAAATTCAATCCTCCAACCATTATTTCATCCGCATTGGTTGGAGAAGCAACGATTGCACAATTGTAAAATCCTTGATGATAGGTCCAACCTGGATTTCCATAAGCTAAATTTAAGTGAGATGTTGTATATGGTCCGCCATCGGGTCCATTTGGTAATGTCCAACTTGATCCACCATCTGTACTTTTATAAACGCCAATAAAACCATAATCATTCGCTTTTGCTTCTCCAATTAAGTAGGCGTAAACACGATTTGGATCGGCTGGAGTTACAGCGATTCTTCCACCTCCAACTGTTCTTGCGGCATCAGTAGATGAATACCAACCAGATGATTGGATTGTCCAATTAGCTCCAGAATCCGTTGATTTATAGAATTCACAAATGATTAAAGACGGATTGTTTTTTAATAAATATATAGTAGCAGCATTAGCAGTATTTTCTTTAATGTCGTAGCTGGCTTGTGTATAAAGACTAACCCAAGAAGTTCCACCGTTTGTTGAGCGATACAAACCTTTATCTGTTGCCGCCAAAACAATTTGTGTATTGGCAGAATTGATAAGTAGTTCGTTCACATTTAAATTACTTTCAGGCATTACATTCACCCAATTAGCTCCGCCATCAACGCTTCTGAAAATTCCAGAATTTCCTCCCGCGAAAACGATTAAAGGATTGCTTGGATGCACTTCAACTGCCGTAACTCCACTTCCAAAATTTTCCCCCATCGAAGTACAATTCCAGTTTTGTCCTCCATCAATACTTTTGTAAACTTCGCCCGGTTCCGTTCCTAAATACAATACAGCTGGTTGCCCGGCACATTGATCTATCGAATAAATATTCGCTTGACCTGAACCTAAACTGCCATTTCCTTGCGTATTGTGAATAGGACCGACTAACGACCAATTCGAATTCTTTGCAAGACTTTGTTTGGCAAGGTAAGCCTGTTTCATGGTCTCAAGTTCTTCAGCAGAATAAACGGTGACATAACCTAAATCATTTACTTGATCCATTGTTGTTCTTCGCCATCGTTTGTAATATTGGGTATAAAACGATTTTGTGTAAACATGATTCTTGTAATAAGCACGATACAAACTATCAACTTCAAAAACATTTGGCTGATTCTCAAACATTTTCTGAATCCATTCAGGCTGTTGAGCTAATTCTTGATCGGATGGTCTGTATGTCGATTGCCCAAAAGAGAATGTGCAACAAAGTACAAAAAGCGTTATAATTGATTGTTTCATTTAGATTATTTTGCACTAAAGTAGGGACAGAAAGATCGAAATTCAATTCAAAATAGGAATATTCTTGGTAGGCTAATTAGTATAAGCTAATTTTAAAGAATCAATTTCTAATAATGGTAAAACGAATACTTTCTTTTTTGATTGTTGTTATTTTCACAACAAATGCTTTTTCTCAAAATACGTCAATTGATGTATTACATTATGCGCTAAAAATTCATGTGTATGATTCAACCAATAGAATTTCGGTAGAAGAGCAAATTGATTTTAACTGGTTGGATACCTTGCAATCACCCATGTTTGATTTGGAATCGTTGAATTCAAGGGGGAAAGGAATGGTTGTTTCTGCTGTAACAGATCATTCTTCAAGACTTTCTTTTATTCAAGAAGGTCAACAGCTTAAAATTGTTGGGCTCAAAGCTGTAGGCAGGAAGCAACTGTCACTTGTTGTGAAGTATGAAGGTATTCCATCAGATGGATTGGTAATTAGCGCGAATAAGTATGGAGATCGAACTTTCTTTGGAGATAATTGGCCAAATCGTGCGCATTTGTGGTTTGCATGTAATGATCATCCTGCTGACAAAGCAACAATTGCCTATGAAGTCACTGCTCCAAAAAACTATGAAGTGATAGCCAATGGTGCCTTTATTTCACGAACTGACATTTCTGAAACGGAAGCACGAACAAATTATCAATCTTCGGTTGTATTGCCTACAAAAGTGATGGTCGTTGGAATTGCAAATTTTGAAATCAAAAATGTTTCGAATAATGATTCATCTATAGAAATCAGTTCATGGGTTTATCCGCAAAACAGCGATAAGAGCTTTTATGATTTGGAGTTGGCAAAGGAAATCTTTAACTATTATGTTTCCTGGATTGCACCTTATGAATATGAAAAATTAGCCAATGTTCAGTCTACAACGCGCTTTGGTGGAATGGAAAATGCTGGCTGTATTTTTTATGATGAGAATGCGTTCAATGGGAAACGTACAAGTGAAGCATTAATCGCACATGAAATTGCGCATCAATGGTTCGGAAATTCTGCTTCAGAAGCTGATTGGCAGCACATTTGGTTGAGCGAAGGATTTGCAACCTATTTTACGGATTTGTACTTAGAACATAAGTATGGACAAGAAAGAATTCAAAAACAATTAGCGAAAGAACGTTCTGAAGTAATTCAATTCTATCGAAATTATCCGCATCCAATTGTCGATACGAATTACACAGAATTGATGGATTTGCTAAACGAAAACTCCTATCAAAAAGGTGCTTGGGTTTTACACATGCTACGCACAAAAATAGGAGATGAGCTCTTTCATAAATCAATTGTCAGTTATTATAATAAATATCGCTTGTCGAACGCTAGTTCAGCTGATTTTATTGAAGTAGTTGAAGAAATATGTCAACAAGAGTTGGATCAATTTTTTAATCAATGGTTGTTTCAAAGTGGACATCCACAATTGAAAGTTTCAAAAAAAATAAAAGGAAAAAATTGTAAATTGAAAATAGATCAAGTTCAACTTGAAAAATTTCAAGACATTCCATTAAAAATTGAGTTGGTTTTAGCTGATGGAACTAAAACATATGAAGAATTGATTTTGAACGATAAATCGCATGATTTTACATTCAAATGCAGTAAAAAAATCGTCCAATTAAATCTTGACCCTTTTGTGCAATTGCTTTTTGAAGAGAAATAGTATCTATTTCACAATCAAGGGGATAAAACGTTATTTTTTTACTTTGTAAATTCTAAAAAAGGTCGTATATTGCTCTTGAAACGACTACAAAATGAACTTACTACGATTCTCAGCGATAACATGCGTGTTATCAATTTTTCTCCAATTCAGTGCAAATGCACAATCAATAGGTGATTATCAATCTGTTGCTTCAGGCCCATGGTCAACGATAGCTAATTGGCAAACATTTAACGGTACAGCGTGGGTTGCAGCAGCAGCTGCTCCAAATTCCACGAACGGTGTAATAACAATTCAGAGCCCACATACGATGCAAATTACAGCTAATGTTTCGCTGGATCAAGTTGTGATAAATGCTGGTGCAACAATCAATTGGACCGGTGGTACTTGTACTTTCGTGAATGGTACTGGAGTTGATTTATTGATAAATGGTACGTTTTGGGATAATCGTGGAGCTACAACTACCTCAATTGCATTCACGTCACCCGCAACTTGGCAAATGGGCGCAAATGGAACATTGATGCGATCTGCTGGGAATTCATCCAACATTTGGCAAAATAATTATGAATCCGGAATAAGCACTATTCCACCAACATCAAATTGGATTTTAAGAAAAACCACTGCACAAACCCCTGTTTTATCAAGTACGACACCAGCTACAGGTTCTGTTTACCCGAATTTGATTATAGAAAATAATACTGCAAACGCCTGGACAGTTTCGTTTACTGGTACGACCGCAGTACCGTCTGTAAAAGGTAATTTGGATATTGGCGGAGCAGGAAGTGGGGCAGGAACAATTACTTTTACTAACTCAAATACTTTTACTTCACCTCTTGTAGTGCAAGGAAATATGACAGTTGGTTCTGGGAAAATATATCAAAATTTTGGTACAGGAACTGAACTTCGAGGAGATTTAACTGTGAATGGTACATTTTCGTATGATGCCAATGACGGGAGAAATCTTGTTTTTAGTGGAGGTAATGCTCAAACTATTAACGGTTCAGGAGCATTTTCTATTTACAATATTACTTTCAACAAAAGTGCTGGAGGTGTGAGCCTAAATAGAGCAATTTTAGTGGATAATTTGTCAACCTTTACGAATGGTATTGTAACAAGTACGTTAACAAATTTGTACACATTAAACTCTTCTGCATCTGTTTCAGGAGCAAATGATTTAAGTTTCGTTAATGGGCCAGTTAGAAGATTAGGTAGTACTGGAATTACTTTTCCGGTTGGAAAAGGTGGAAACTATCGCATGTGTGAAATAGGAAATGGAGCAGGTGGAAGTCCAACGTATTTATTTACAGAGAATTTTAATACAGGTGCAGGATGGACCTTAAATGATGTCACTGGTGCAGAAGGTACAGATGCGAATTTTTTTCTCATTGGAGATGGTGAAGGTGGATGTCTTTCTACAATAACTGGAAGTCCAACTGGAATTGTTCCAAATTTAGGAATAGCATCAAGTTGTGGAGTTGGAGGGAATGGGAATAATACGTTGCACGTAACAAGTGTATTTAATCCGAGTGGAGGAGCAGCTTACGATGCAGGTGGCTTCTGTGGAATATTGTTTTGTCCACAAGCAAATCGAAGATGCATTTCACCAACAATAAGTACAGTTGGACAAACAGGTTTAACACTTCTTTTCGATTATATTGAAGGTGGAAGTGGGACAATTGATAATGCACAAGTATTTTATTCAATTAACAATGGCGCAAGTTGGATACTGTTAGAGGATATGCCTAAGTCAACAACGGGTTGCGGTGGACAAGGAGTTTGGACCACGCGATCATTATCATTACCAGCAAGTTGTGATAACATTGCTACGTTGAAATTTGCTTTTTCATGGGTAAACAACGATGACGGCGTCGGAACAGATCCATCTTTTGCACTAGACAATGTAATTGTTGCTAAATTGCCACCAATTGCTTCGTTTACTGCTGAATATTTCCCTTCAAACCCTCAAATTCCTTATGGTAATACCTTGGCTCCGACCTTGGAAAATTTAAGTAATTGTGAATATTGGATTATCAATCGTGACGCTGGAACGGAATCAAGAACTGTAACGTTAAGTTGGAATGCATCAAGTTGCGCGATTACGGTACTTCCTGATTTAAAAGTGGCAAGGCATGATGGTATTTCAACATGGCAAGATGAAGGAAATGGTGGAACAACAGGAACCACAACAGCTGGAACAATTGGTTCAGGTGCACCAGTGGTAAATTTTAGTCCTTTCACGATTGCAAATGTTACAATTACTCCTTTACCAGTTGAGTTAATTGCATTTGATTTATATTGTGAAAACAATACTGTTCAATTTTTATGGTCAACTAATTCGGAACATAACAATAGTCATTTCGTGATTGAAGGTTCTCAGGATGGTCAAAGTTGGTATGAAACAGGAATTGTAAATGGAGCAGGAAATAGTACAGAATTGAATAAGTACGTATTTGAAGCAAGAGTCGAATTTGATTATTATCGTTTGGTTCAAGTCGATTACGATGGTGTTAGAAAAGAATATCCATTTAAAATGGTACAATGTGAAGTTGAGAATCTTATCGCTTTCCCAAATCCAACAACAGATTTAATTACAATTACAAGTAAGGAGTCAATGAAAACAATAACAATTTACAATGCTTTTGGAAAAATAATAAATGATTTGAGCTTTGTTAAAGAAACACATCAAGTTGTAGTTGATTTAGGTGAACAATCTTCTGGTTTTTATTTCTTTTCAATAGCCACAGAGATGGATAGCCATATATTGAAAGTTTCAAAGAAATAATTAAAAGATCAATTTAATAGCTGTTCCATTATTTGAGGAATCAACCGTTAGAACGCCATCAATTTGGTCAGCAAGTCCGTCTATTAAATCGAAACCAGTTCCGTTGGTGGCATAGTTTTCTGGAAGTCCGGAACCATTGTCTTTTATTATTAGTTCGTAATTTTGATTTAAATTTCGGTGCAATTTAATCGATAAAACATTATCGTGTTCTACTGCAAATGCATATTTGTAGCAATTTGTAAGGATTTCATTTACGATTAATGAACATGGAACAGCTTTCTCAATTGCAACATTCAATTCTTCTAAATCCAGCTCCAATTTTATTGTCAAATTATGTCCATATGTATCATTCATATTTGCCACCAAGGTGCGAATGAATTCACTGAAATTTGCTTCTTGATAATTTTGCGAATTGTAGATTGCATGCTGAAGAGTAGAAAGAGAGAAGGTTTTTAGGAGAATATTATTGAATAGCTCCTTGTGGAAGTCATCTTTCACACGAAAAGACTCTGTACGAATCAAAGCTGTAATTACGGCAAGGTTATTTTTAACACGATGATTAATTTCAGCGATTAAAACTGATTTCTCTTTTACTAATTTTTCTAATTCTTCTCTATAGATATTTTTTTCTTTTGTTTCTAGCGTTAAAATTAAAAGTTGAGTTAATGCTAATGCAAAGTGTTGTTCGTCATTTGTCCAAATGCGTATCTCGTTCGTGTTCTCGAAACAAACAATCCCTTTGAACTTCCCACCTGATAATATGGGAACTTCCATCATTGAAAATATTTTTTTTGGTATCAAATAGTTTTCTACTAACTCAGAATTGAATGATTCTTCTTGAGCTTTGGTGCTGATAATAATATCTTTTCGACTAATGTGATTAAAGTAAACAGGGTAGTTTTCTTTTAAAATAACACCTTCGTCATAGAAATTATCCACTGTTCGGTCATAGGCGCATAAACATGTCAATTTTGAAAATTCTTCATCAATCAACCAGGCATTAACTCTGTTTATTTTTAAAAAATGGGAAGCACTGAACAGTATTTCTTTAGCCATTGCTTCAGCATTACCTTCACTAATATGGGAGCTTTTTGATAAGCCCTCAATTACTTCAAGGAATATGGAAGAGCGGTTAATTTGCATTTTTCAGTGTTTGATCGCAATTACATTGTGAATGTACGAAAAGGATTTCTTAAAGCAAATTAATCATTGAACGACTTCACTGATTATTTAAGAAAAGAGTTAAAGTTTACTCAATTTTTGAGAAAACAACGTCTACTCTTCTGTTTAATTGTCTACTTTCTTCATCGATTTCTTCAGCACGGGGCATGCTATTACTAAATCCTTGGAATTTCAATCGAGTAGGGGAAATGCCTTGGTTAGTAAGCATTGTGTAGACGGCAAAGGCGCGCGCACTTGACAGATTTGGGTCATTTGCACAACAAACGTGTCCCCTGATAAATGCAAAAGCTTTTGGATTAGCACTTAAAAAATCATAAAGTCTCCAAATTTCATTTTCTGAACCAGGCATTAGAACATCTTGGCCAGGAACAAATTGTATATCTAAAATAATGGCTTCAGATACGTTAGAAACTAAACTATCTAGGTTTACTTTTTCGAATTTGTTGGTAGAAGGAATTTCTTCTTCAGTGACGTCAACTGGTTTCGAAAATAGAAATGTCACATCTACACGACGCCATTTGCGATAATTATTAATGTTTTTTGTTGTCGGATATACTTCACCATATGAGTCTTTACTGTTAACAATTACCCCTTTTGAGGTAATGTAATTGTATACTGTTTCTAAGCGATTATTCGCTAAAATCCGATTCATTTCAATACTCCCAGTTGTATCACAAAACGCAGAAATGTTAGTTACTAATAAATCACCTTCAGAATCGATATTAAACAATGAATCCAAGGATTTTTTTCCTTTACTGGTTAATGAATAGTCACCCAAATTAAAATAGAGGTGAAGTGTTTTTGATGTTTCTTGAGCTATGGAGTTCAAGCTGACAAGAATCAGAAATAGGAGAGTAATTTTTTTCATGAAATAAATAACCATTGTTAGCCGAAATGTTACATTCCTTTAAATTTGATATCGACTCGACGATTGCGTTGGCGATCACTATCACTTAATTCGGGCGAAACTAATGGTTCTTGATTTGACATGCCGATATAATCAAGTCGAGATTTGGAAATCCCCAAATTAACTAATTCACGATAAACAGTTTTTGCACGTTTTTTTGACATTCTCATGTTTTTACCACAACAAACGTGTCCACGAATTAATATGCTTGCATTCTCATTTTTTTTAAGGAAATCGGCTAGATTTTGAATTTCTTTGAAACTTTTCACATCTAAATTTGCTGTTCCTTCAAAAAATTCAACATTTAAAATATAGGGTGTTGCATTATCTAGTGAAGCTAATATTTCATTATGATTTGTATCGAGAACTTGTGTGTTGATTTCTGGTGGATAAATTCCTGACGTATCAATTACCTGAGTTTCATTTACAATTGGTATAAGTTGCTGATAATATATATCAACACGTCTCCAATTTAAAAAGGATTGAGCATCGTAAACACGACTTAATCCTTGTGCAACTTTTGGAATTGAACTGGTGCTTTGAATCCCTAAATTAGTTGAGACGAATTCTAATCGTTTTTTTGCTAATGAATCATTGTAACGTGAAGAACCTATTGAATCCGTGTAAGCATATACCTTTTCAATGATGATTTCGTTTCGATCTACTTTTTCTTTAAAAAGTGCTAATTGATTTTGTGAGTAAAGCGTTGGGACACTTTGACTTCTTTCGAAATAAAATGATTTAATATTTGTTTGAGCATTACTCAAAAAACAAATAAAGAGTGTTATACAATATAGAACAATTTGTTTCACGCTGAATTGTACGTAATACTAAAATCATGGTTACAAAAAAAGGTGCTTAAAAATTAAGCACCTTTCTTTCAAATTAAAAGATTATCGTTTATTTGAATGTCGATAAATCTGTTTTACCGTTCACTGTAATCGATGATGTTTTTCCTGAGAAAGAAACTTCACCTACCGACAATGTCATTGTATGAGGGAACATCAATCCATTAACTTCTTTGAAATCTCCATAAGTCGCAGTTGTTTCAACTGTTTCTTCGCCATCTTTTTGAATAGAAATGGATTTCATTTTCATAAATGTTTTTGAATCATAATAATCAAACGATTCGGTTTCACCGTCATTACATTTCATGACGTACATATCAGTACCATCAACATTCTCAATTCCGATTAGCTCATAAGTCATTCCAGTTTTGGAATAATTCAATTCAGGGAATAGTCCTGTCGCTTTTTTCTTCGCTGCTACTTCTTCGGCTGTCAAATCTTTTTTACCAGTTTGCATATTTGAAGAAGATCCTGCAGTTCCATCGAAATAGGATTTTTGTAAAACCATTCCTTGACCTTCCAATTTTTGTGCTTCAGTTGATGGAGAAATCCAAACTTTAGTATTTTTTAATGGGAATGGAATTTGAGCCATTGAAAGTTCAGTTACTTCAGTAACAGACTTAATTTTTTTCAATTTTTTCGCAGCTGCTTTCATAGAAGTTGTTTTCGTAACTGCAAAAACATATTTTTCGATCAATTCTTCCTTTTTGATATCAGCTGCCTTCATTTCTTTTACTTCGTTTCCGAAAGCATCAAGAAATTCAATTTTACCATCTGCATCAAATTGTTTTAAACGATCAATAATTTCTTCATTACCAACAACAACAATTTTACAGTTTTTAGCAGTGAAGTATTTTTGAGCCATTGTCAAAATATCATCCTTATTGATTGCCTCTAAACGTTTCAAATAACTTTGGTAATAATCTTTACTTAAGTTGTTTTTGATAATGTTTAAAGCAAAACGAGCGATAGTTTGAGGGTTTTCTAATGAACGAGAGAAACCTCCAGCCATTGATGATTTTGTCAAATTCAACTCATCATCAGTAACATAACCATTTGTGATTTTGTCTAATTCGAACAAAATTTGTGTAATAGCTGAATCACTTACGTCATTTCTGAAGTTACCTCCAATTGATAACCATGAACCGTCTTCCGTTACGTTTAAAGATGAATAACATCCATAAGTATACGCTTTGTCTTCACGTAAGTTTTGCATCAAACGTGTTCCGAATCCACCACCACCAAAAACACCGTTTAAAACAGTTAATGGTAATTGGTTTTGATCACCTGTTCGAATATCCAGTGGGAAAGAAACTTGGATTACTGATTGAACAGCTCCTGGTTTTTTAACAAAAATCACACGATTTCCCTTGTTGAATTCACCTTTACCTAATTCCTGCGTGTAAGGAGCTATTCCAGAAGATTTTGCGAAATATTTGTTTACCAATTGAGTAGCTTGTTCTTTTGTAATATCTCCAACAATTACCATGTAGCTACCTTTCGTAGTGAAAATCGCTTTGTAATAGTTCAGAATATCATCACGTGTAATATTTTTCAAACTTGCTTCCGTCATGATATCACCGTAAGGATGATTCGGGAAATTCATTTTACGTTCAACATTATCAGCCATTGTTCCTGGATCTGATTTTGCAGACATCAAATTTGATTCGTTTTGTTTTTTAACACGTTCGAATTCGCTTTCTGGGAAGTTTGCATTGTAGAAAACATCAGACATTAACTCCAAACCTTTGTTCATGTGTTTTGTCAAACACGATAAATACAAATTCGATTCAGATGCTTCCAATGTAGCTCCAATGTAATCTTTTTCACCGTCAAGTTTATCTTTTGTTCTTGTTGAAGTTCCAGATAGAACAAGTGATCCAGCTAACTCCGACAAACCAGCTTTGTTACCTTCTGTGATAGGGTCAGAACCCATTACAAAATTGAACGCAACTTTCGGTAATTTGTGATTTTCAGATAGAATTACAGTAATTCCAGTTTCGGTTGTAAAAACTTCCGAATCCTTAATATTAATTGTTGGTGCTTTTGCTGCAGCAGGACGTACTGAACGATCCAATTGACCGAAAAGAACTGCGGGAACTAAAAGCCCTGTTAAAATAAATAACTTTTTCATCGTCAATATTATTTAGTTTCTTTTGGTAAATAATGCAAGATAACACGAGCATCTTGTGTCAAATATTTCTTAGCAACGCGTAAAATATCTTCACGTGTAACTTTCATGTATCCTTCTAATTGTGTGTTTGTGCGACTTGCTGAACCATAATAAACATGATTGTCAGCTAAGTTTTCAGCAACTCCTGCAATTGATGAATTAGAAGAAACTAAATCATTCTCAATTTTGTTTCTCACTTTCTCAAATTCCTCTTGAGAAATCAATTCTGTTTTCATTAATTCGATTTGAGCGTCAAATTCAACTTGAATTGAATCCAAACTAACACCATTGGCAGCAATCGCAGCAAAGATTCCAACTCCAGCATCTTCTAAACCGTAATTGAAAGAAAATGCAAACGTTGCCATTTCTTTTTTCTCCACAATAGATTTATTGATTCTTGAACTTGCTCCACCAGATAAAACTTCGTTCATCATTTCTAATGCATACATGTCGGGATCAGTTTGTGCTGGGAATTTGTAACCCATGAACAAAGCAGGTAATTGAATATTGTCATAAACAACATCTTTAATAACACCGTTTAATTTCTCAGTGTCTTTTGATGGACGTGGTATAACTACTGGTTTACTTGCTAATGAAGCAATTAATTTTTTCGCTTCAGGATCTTTAGAATTCATGAAATCCTTCGCATCAAATTTCGATTTTGCAATACCATAACGTTTTTCAAAATCAGCATCTGCTAAGTTTTCAAAATCACGGAATAAGTTAATCGCTTGACCTTTTGGAATTGAACCATAGTATTTTTCAATCCATTTTTTCGTTTCGGCAATGTTTAAATCTCCAGCAATAGATAATGTTGCATTTTGTGGAACGTAGAACGTTTTGTAGAAATTAACATAATCTTCTTCTTGTGCCGCATCTAAATGCTCCATACTTCCAATTGGAACCCAGTTGTATGGGTGAACTGTAAACATGCGTTTGAACATTTCAGTAATGAAAGAAGCGTATGGCTGATTGTCAACACGCTGACGTTTTTCTTCTTTAACAACACTTCTTTGAGTTTCAATTCCAGTGTTATCAACTTTAGCGTGCAATAAACGCTCACTTTCTAACCATAAACCAAGTTCAAGTTGATTAGAAGGAAGAATTTCGTAGTAATAGGTTCTATCTTGAGATGTATTTGCATTTAGCGTTCCACCGTTTTTCTCAACAAGTTCAGAGTATTCTCCACGACCAATATTTGCCGATCCTTCAAACAATAAATGTTCGAAAAAGTGCGCAAATCCTGTTCTTTCTGGAGTTTCATTTTTTGAACCAACATGATACAAAATTGATACTGCAACGTTTGGAGTTGAGTGTTCTTCATGTATAATTACATGGATGCCATTCGGAAGGTCGTACTCAACGTACTCAATCTTCTTCTGTGCTTGAGTTGATAAGGCAACAAATGCCAATAACCCAGTTACGATTGTTTTTTTCATTGATAAATAGGATTTATATCACGTGCAAAGAAAGTTAGATTTTTTGAATAAATTGACCTTTGAGGATATACGGATGATTCTTTGTGCAAGTGGTTGAATGAATGGATTTCCTTTGGCAAGAAAATTGCTAACTTTGAGTCGATGAAAAAATTAGCGCTTCTTTTAATGATGTTTTTAACTTGGAATAGCCAAGCTCAAAAAGTCGTACCTTTTGTTGATTTCAACTATTATTTCAGAACATTTGAAAACGACAATTTCCGTCAGTTGGAATTTCAACGTATCAAAGAATTTAAAGCAGGTGACGATTTAGTTGCCTATATCGACACAAAAGGAAATTTACGCATTTATGATGGTAAAGAGCGCAAGGATATTTCAAATTTAAATGTTGAATACAAAGTATCAGATCACTTGATGGCTTATAAAATTGGACCAACATTAAATATGTGGGATGAGGGAAAGCTACAAACGCTAACCTATTTTGCACGGAATTATGAGGTGAAGGATAGCTTGATTGTGTATGAAGATACACGTTACAATACCTTGAATGTTTATTGGAATAAAAAGATTTATCCACTTTGCACAGTTGTGGATGATATTTATATGCCAGAAGCAATTGGGGAAAATATTCTTGTTTTTAAGGACAATGGTAATTTCTTCAAAGTATTCTATCAAGGTGAAATTTATGATTTAGGAGTTTGGAACAGCACAATTGATTTTCAGTGTGGAACGGATATTATTTGTTTTAATGACCCAACACAACGCACATTTGCGATTTTTGAAAATGGACAATTCCTAGACGTTGAGAAAAACTACATGGGTAAATACAAAGCTGGGAGAGGCTTCATTGTTTACGAAGACTTAAATGGAAATTTGAAAATGTATAAGAATGGTGAAACAAACCAGATTTCTAATTTCTCTGCTAAATTTTGGGAAGTAAAGGATGATTTGGTTGTATGGGGAGAGAATTCATTCGTATATGCTCAGCAAAATGGTACGAAAATTCAAGTTTCAACGTATACTCCAAAAGATTATTTGTTGAAAAACAACGTGTTTGCATTCCGAAATCAAATGGGTGGAGTAAGTGCATTAATGGATGGGAAGGTACATGAAATTACCAACCAAGTAAATGCAGAGTACGAAATTTACGGAAATCTTGTCCTTGTTAAACTATTCAATAGTTCTTATATCGTTTTCAAAAATGGTAGAAAATATGAAGCTTAGTAGATGTTATTTTAGTTGTTCAGTGATAACAGTTTTTTCAACTAACCCAACATTTTGCCATATTAATTCTTGATTTTGATATAAGTGAAGCAAGGGAATGGAACTGATGTTAAGTGCAGTTGCTAGCTCTGGGTTTTCATCAACATCAATTCGAATGACTTTCACTTTTCCGGTATATTCTTGCTCGATTTCTGCAACAATCGGTGCTAGCTTTTTACAAGGGCCACACCATACGGCAGAGAAATCAACTAATACTTTACCGTCAAATTTTAACAATTTATTGAAGTCTTCCATCGACATGCCTTCTTTCGCAACTTGAGCACCAGCAAGTGGTAAACCAGCATTGTTCCATGCCATTATACCACCTTCCAATTCGTAAATTTCTTTAAAACCATTATCGAGTAAAGCTTGACTTGCTGCCGCGCTTCTCCCACCGCTTAAACAATACACAAAAACAGGAAGGTTTTTATCTAAATGCTCTATTTTACTTGAGAATTCTGATGAGTTCCAATTGAAATTTTGAGCGTTTTCAATTGCTCCACCCTTAAATTCTTCTGGTGTACGCACATCGATTATCTGAGGATTAGTTACTTCAGCTATTTTATTTGCAAATGCTTTTGGTGTTAAAGAGGTAATTCCTGTTTTCTGACTTGCAGAACAAGATGTTCCCATAATGAAAATGAAACAAAAGAGAATAAATGGAAAAAATTTGGTTTTCATAGGTGTTTATTTTAGCCAAAAGTACAATTCAGATTCCAATTGAATGAAACTTTAGTTACTTAATGTATTTGTGTTACTCATGCGTTTTTGATGAATCGGCAATCAAATTGTTTAATTCATTCATTTCGTCTTCTGTTAAATGACGCCATTTCCCAATTTCAGTATCTAACTTGATGTTCATGATGCGAATACGTCTCAATTTTACAACCTCATAATTCAAGAATTCACACATGCGACGAATTTGACGATTCAATCCTTGTGTTAGGATGATTTTGAATTTAAACAAACTGATTTGCTCAACATGGCATTCACGGGTTACTGTGTCTAATATTGGAACACCAGAACTCATTTTTTGAATGAATTGCTTTGTGATAGGTTTGTTAACCGTTACGATGTATTCTTTTTCGTGATTGTTACGAGCACGTAAAATTTTGTTGACAATATCACCGTCACTTGTCAAGAAAATTAATCCTTCACTGGCTTTATCTAAACGTCCAATTGGAAAGATGCGTTTAGGATACTTGATAAAATCAATGATGTTGTTTTTTTCGCGTTCCGTTTCGGTAGTACAGACAATTCCAATCGGTTTATTAAAAGCCAAATAGGTATGTTTTTCAATTGGTTCTGCAATTAGTTTTCCGTCCACGCGCACTTCGTCAGTAGGATTTATTTTTGTTCCCATTTCCGGTACTTTACCATTAATCGTAACTCTTCCTTCTTCGATTAACTTATCTGCAGCGCGACGTGAGCAAAATCCAGCTTCACTTAAAAATTTATTGATACGGGTTCCTTGTGTTTCGTCCATTCCAACTTTTTGGCAAAAATACTTCCAAAATCTGAATTCCAAATTATAAATTATAAAGTATCTTTGTCACTTGTGGATGCAATTTACAGCATCATTATTCCGAATTTTCAAACAACAACACTATGAATAACTGGTTTACAGTAAAAGTTAAATACACGAAACAATTAGACAACGGAACATTTAAACGTGTTTCTGAACCTTATTTATTAGCCGCAATGACATTCACGGATGCAGAAGCGCGAATTTATGAGGAATTAGGAAGTATCATTAAAGGAGAATTTAATGTTGTCGGAATTACACGCACAGAAATACACGATATTTTCGCATACGATGATGCAGATGTATGGTATAAAGTAAAAATTACTTACGAAAGTGAAGCAGGTGGAATGGATGGAGAAGAAGCGAAAGCGAAAAAAGTAGCTCAAAACTTCTTGGTTTCAGCACATTCCGTTAAAGATGCTTACGATCGTATCAAAGAAAGCTTATCGACTTTAATGGTTGACTTTAAAATTCCTTCAATTATCGTTTCGCCGATTGTTGAAATTTTCCCGTACACAGAAAACTTGGATCGCGAAATTGAACGACGTCCGATGGAAACAGTTGCAGCTTTTGAAGAAGAAGCTCCAGCACCAAAAGGAAAGGTTTTCTCTGCACCAGGATCTGATATCGACGATGAGTTCGAAGAAGAATTAGAGGAGGAAATCGAAGAGGAAGATTCTGAATTGGAAGACGAATTCTCTGACGAAGATTAATAATGAAGGAATTTCTCGATCTTTTAAGAAACGATCATCACCAATTTGACCAAGGTAAATTAGAAGATTATTTTGGGTCAGAACCGTTTGCACTTGTGGCTAAATGGCTGCGAGAAGCAATCGAACGTGGTGTTTCTGAACCAAATGCAATGAGTATTTCAACGATTGGTTTGGATGGATTTCCACATTCACGTATCGTTTACTTGAAAGAATTACTCGAAGAAGGTCCGATTTTTTACACGAATTACAACAGTGCAAAAGGAAAAGCTTTAGAAGCCAATCCGAAAGTACACGCTTTGATTTTCTGGCCAGGAATGGAGCGTCAAATCAGTATCACGGGAACAGTTGAAAAAGTTCCTGAAGAAATGAGTGACGAATATTTTCAATCTCGTCCTTGGGGAAGTAAAATAGGTGCTTGGGCTTCACAACAAAGTGAAGAATTGACATCGCGTGATGAATTGGAAAATCGTGTGAAAGAACTGGCTGAATTATTTCCTATTGAAGTTCCACGTCCTCCTCATTGGGGAGGCTACGTTATAAAACCTGTTCAAATTGAGTTTTGGCAAGGAAGAGCTTCTCGCTTACATGATCGAATTGTGTTTGAATTAAACGATGGTAACTGGAGAGTTTTCCGCAAGAATCCATAAGGAATGTACGAAATAAAACCAATTGTCTTTACTTTGTCGAATGGGATTCGTGTTGTTTATTTACACGCTCCTGCTCAAGTTGCGCATCTAGGAATTACAGTTCTTGGAGGTTCGCGATTCGAGTTGCCTGGTGAAGATGGATTGGCTCATTTTCTTGAACATTGTATTTTTAAAGGTACGACAAAACGAAAAGCTTTTCACATTCTTTCACGCCTTGACTCAGTTGGAGGAGAATTAAATGCCTATACAGCGAAAGAAGAAATTTGTGTCTATGCTTCTTTTACGAAAGAGCACATTCGACGAGCTTCTGAATTATTGGCTGATATTACGCTTAACTCAAATTTTCCATTAAAAGAGATTATCAAAGAGAAAGAAATCATTCTTGATGAAATCAATTCGTATTTGGATAGTCCAAGTGACAAGATTTTTGATGATTTTGAAGGTTATTTGTTTGAAGGACATGCCTTGGGAAATAACATCTTGGGAACAAAAGAACGTGTTCAAGGTTTTACCCGCGATCATTTGGTGGATTATGTAAAACGCTTTTTCACTGCCGATAACATGGTGATTTCCTTTGTTGGAGATTTATCACGCAATAAATTGGAAAAGATTCTTGAAGAGGATTTCAAACATTGTCCTGCAGGAAATCATGTTCCGGTGATTGAAACATTTGAACCACGAAAAGCTTTCCACATTCGTTCGAAGGAGGCAAATTATCAAGTGCACGCAATCGTCGGTGGTTTAGCTCCAAGTTATTTGGATGAATCACGACGTGGAATGACAATGATGACGAACATTTTGGGTGGACCAGCATTGAATTCGCGTTTGACCTTGTCGATTCGTGAGAAATATGGTTATTCGTACAATGTTGAAGCAAATTACACGCCCTATGTTGATACAGGCTTTTGGAGTGTTTATTTAGGGACCGATCCAAAATACATTGATAAATCATTGGCCTTGATTCGAAAAGAATTGAAATTACTCAGAACAAAAAAACTTGGCGTATTGCAATTGAATCGGGCGAAGGAACAATTAAAAGGTCATTTGGCCTTGGGCTTGGATTCGAATTCTGGTTTAATGCTAGGTTTAGGAAAATCCTTGTTGTTATTCAATCAAATCGATACGATTCAAGAAATTTATGCAGGCATTGATAAATTGACAGAAATGGAGTTGATGGAAATTGCCAATCGTTATTTCTCAGAAGACAATTATTCGGAACTCGTTTTTGACTTGCAGGAAGATTAATCCTGTATTTTATAAAGTGTTCTTCGATCATCATTAATCATTACCCATTTATAATCTTGGAAATAATCTTCATTTTCTTTCGAGAAAGTGTATGTTAATCCAAAACAACAGGTGCACGCGCAATTGCCTCCGTAGCCAATAAACTTTAGATTGATAATTGAATCACTTTCTAAGGACGCATCTCCGAGGAACTTGTGACAACAATTCGATGTTATTTGGGTTGAAATAATCCACATAGAATCATTTTTTGTAACAGATTCAATGCGTTCGATGATTCCTTCATGTTCACCAGAGCAATCACTTCCAACAACAGATTGTAAGCGTAATCCGGAATAACTCCACAAGGCAATTTGAAATCCAGTTTCAGGAATAGCCATTGTACCGAAAAGGATTTGTCCATCCATTGAACTATTGATTAAAATAGTATCAGTTTCTTTTACTTCCATTAATTGAGGATCTTTTGGATAAACAATCAAAATTGTATCTGATTGTGACCAACAAAAGATATTGAAACTAAAAAAACTGCAAAAAAGGATGAATTTCATACCTGAAAATTAAAGAAAAATAAAACACCACTGAAAAATGAGGGTAATTTTTAGTTTTTATTGAAAAAAATCAGATTTAAATAAAATAAATAGGGGGTTGTTGATAAAAAAGTGTAAAAAAATGAATTGACCCCCTAAAAAATGATGTAGATTTGCAAAAAAAAATCTTTTTATCATGGCAACCAAAAGACAAAAAGCGTATCAAGATGTGTTGAATCGTACACCGAAACACATTGATTTTGACGGAAGAGTATCCGAATTATTTGGTAAAAACGTATTTCACATTGAAGTGATGCGTGAATATTTACCATCAGAAGCATTCAAATCGATGCAAGAATCGATTCAAAATGGAACACGTTTAGATCGTAAAATGGCTGACCAAGTTGCCTCAGCGATGAAAGATTGGGCATTGACAAAAGGTGCTACACATTATACACACTGGTTTCAACCTTTAACTGGTTCAACAGCTGAAAAACATGATGCGTTCTTCAAACCAGTTGGTCCAGGAAGAGCAATGGAGAAATTTGATGGTGATTTATTAGTTCAACAAGAGCCAGATGCATCTTCTTTCCCAAATGGTGGAATTAGAAATACTTTCGAAGCACGTGGTTATACTGCTTGGGACCCATCTTCTCCAGCATTCGTAATTGGCAAAACATTGTGTATCCCAACAATTTTCATCTCTTATACGGGTGAGTCGTTGGATTATAAAATGCCATTGTTGAAAGCCTTACATGCTGTTGATCAAGCAGCAGTTGAAGTGTGTCAATACTTTGATAAAAACGTAACGAAAGTAAACGCAACTTTAGGTTGGGAACAAGAATATTTCTTAGTAGATCAAGCATTGTTCAACGCTCGTCCAGATTTGATGATGACAGGAAGAGCATTGTTTGGACATGCTGCTGCGAAAGGTCAACAATTAGAAGATCATTATTTTGGATCAATTCCAGATCGTGTAACTGCTTTCATGCGTGAGTTTGAAACAGAAGCAATTTTGTTGGGAATTCCAGTTACAACGCGTCACAATGAAGTTGCTCCAAATCAATTCGAGTGTGCACCAATGTTCGAAGAGTGTAACCTAGCAAATGACCACAACTTGCTGTTGATGGACTTGATGGAGAAAATTGCACGTAAACATGATTTCCGTGTTTTGTTGCATGAAAAACCATTTGCAGGTGTTAACGGATCTGGAAAACACAATAACTGGTCATTGGGAACAAATACTGGAGTTAACTTATTGGCGCCAGGAAAAAATCCTAAAACAAACTTGCAATTTTTGACATTCTTTGTGAATACAATTAAAGCAATTCACGATCACGCTGATTTATTACGTGCATGTATCGCATCAGCTGGAAATGATCACCGTTTAGGAGCAAACGAAGCACCACCAGCAATTATTTCTGCATTCATTGGATCTCAATTGTCTACTTTATTGGATGATATCGAGAAAAACGTGAAAGCAGGTAAAATGACTCCAGAGGATAAAACAGAGTTGAAATTGAACATCGGTAAAATTCCACAAATTATGTTGGATAATACTGATCGTAACAGAACTTCTCCGTTTGCCTTTACAGGAAATAAATTTGAGTTCAGAGCTGTTGGTTCATCTGCAAACTGTGCTTCTGCAATGATTGTTTTGAATACAATTATGGCAAAACAATTACAAGATTTCAAAGTTTCTGTTGACGCTCGCATCGATAAAGGTGAAGCGAAAGACGAAGCAATTTTGAAAGAACTTCAAAAATTGATCAAAGAATCGAAAAAGATTCGTTTCGAAGGAAATGGTTACGGTGACGAATGGGTTAAAGACGCTGAGAAACGTGGCTTGAAAAACTTAAAAGATACACCACGCGCTTTACAAGTTTGGGGTGAGAAAAAAGTTGCGAAATTGTTCAACGATATGAACGTTCTAACGCCAAGAGAGTTGGAAGCACGTAAAGAAATTGAATTTGATAGCTACATCTTGAAAATTCAAATTGAAGCGCGTATCATGGGAGATGTTATTCAATCGATGATTATTCCAGCGGTTGTAGATTACCAAAATCGTTTGATTAAAAACGTAGAAGGTTTGTTCTCAGTTCTTGGTGATAAAGCAGGAAAAGAAGCAGCGAAAACACAAATTGAATTAATTCAACGCATCGCAATTCACACGAATAAAATGAAAGCTTCTGCTGATGCAATGTTGATGGCACGTAAAGCAGCTAACAAATTATCGCATGCAGAAGATAAAGCATTTGCATATTGCGATACTGTGAAAGTTCACTTTGATGAAATTCGTTACCACGCAGACAAGTTAGAATTATTGATTGATGACGAATCATGGCCATTACCAAAATTCCGTGAAATGTTATTTACACGTTAATACAATTAATTATCATAATAATAGAAGCCTTGTTCCTTTCATTAGGAATGAGGCTTTTTTCATTTATAAGATGTAGATTGTTGATAAACTTTCGTACTTTTTTTTAGCAGATTTTATTGAACTTGTTACCTTTGTTTAAATTAATTCTAAATAAGGTGCACGTCATTTTAGCAGATAGTAACGATTTGGTTAGAGTAGGGATGAGAACTATTCTGAATGCGCACGGCGGTTTTAAAATCGTTGGTGAAGCAAAGGATAAAGCTGAATTGATTGATCTAGTTAAGAATTTTGGCGCTGCCGTTGTGTTAATTGATTACACTTCTCCAGGATTCGATATCGATATTATTCCAAAAGTTATAAGTCAAAACAAGTTAGTGAAATTCTTAGCGATTACACCTGAGCAATCTGCTCAAACCTTGGTGGATGCTTTGCGTTCAGGAGTAACTAGCTATGTGAAAAAGGATTGTGATTTAGCTGAAATCATCAATGCGGTGGAAGAAACAGGCCATGGAAATAAATTCTTTTGTGGGCAGATCTTAGAAACGATTCAACGTGCTTCGATTGACGTAAACGATATTGACTTTGATTCTTTTTCGTGTGAACCAGTAATTTTATCTGAACGAGAAAATGAAATTATCATTTTGATTGCTGAAGGAATGACGAATGGTCAAATTGCTGAACAGTTATTTTTAAGTAATCACACCATCAATACCCATCGTAAAAATATCATGGGAAAATTGGGCGTAAAAAATACTGCAGGAATTGTGATGTATGCTGTGAAGACAAATTTGGTATCACCGAATAAGTTTTTATTTGCAGCGGATAATAATTGATTTTAGTTGCATTCATTGATTTGAATTTCTAATCTTCAAATTCATTATTTAATCATTTCGCTTAATTTTCAATAAAATTTTCAATTGCCATTGAACCAATGTATCTTTGGAATGTATCAGGTTCAAAATAAACGAATCAATGAAATTACTTTTGTTCATAGCTTTGATTGTCAGCGCAAGTTTTTCTTTCGCTCAAGTGAACAATCAAAATGAAAATTCGGCACCTGCGACAAATAATAGTGGAGTAATTAATAATTCCAACAATTCAAATAATTATGAGCTAAACCTGAATGTTCCTGCTAATAGTCTGAGCGTTCCCGCTGCTGTTGAAGATGAAAACCAGCTTGACACACTTCAAGTGGAAGAATTAAAAATTCAATCGAGTTCAAAGAAATACAAGTCACTTGAATCAAAGCAAGAAAAAGCGCTAATGGATAAAGACATTGATCAATCTTCAAGTCAATCTCAAAAAGTATCTCAAAGCGCTGTTTCTTTCACACTATCAAAACAACAATCATCGACGCAACGAACACAACGATCACCATCAGCGGCTCAGCAATCACAAATGAATCAAGTAGTTGATGATTTAGGACAAACTGCTCCAGAATCGTTCGAATTTCATTATTTCAAGTATGTAGCAGGGAATTACAATGTAGCCTTAATTGATGATCTTAAAAAAGCAGAAAGCCTTCGTCCACAAAATTCAGATGTACAAATTCAATTAGCAGCTTATAACATTATCGTTAATGATGCAAAAACTGCACAAGTTTATTTGGAAAAGTTAATCAAATCAACGCGTTTGAGTCAAGATGTATTGGATTATGCTGAAGATTTACTAAAATCAGCGCCTGACAAAGGAACGTTGATTACTCATGGGTTTGACGATACGTATGCATGTTATTATTTACAAAGTGTAAAGAAAATAAGATCAGATGTTCGTTTGATTTCGTTGGATTTTTTACAAAGTGAAAAGTACAGAATAGATTTAAAAACAGCTGGTTATGTGCTTCCAGAAAAAGCGATAATTGATGTAAGTTATTTACAAGAATTTTGCACTAAAAACGAATCAAAAGGTTTAGCGATTTCGATGACAACACCAAAAGAATATTTAGTGCCAATTCAACAAAATCTATTTGCTGTAGCACTTGTATTTGAATACCATAAAGAATTGACTTACAACAACTTTTACCGAAACGATTACTTGTGGAATGAAGAATTGTCAAAAACACTAATCGATAAAGCAACAACGGAAAAGGCAAAGCAACTTTCAGCGAATTATTTACCAATGTTGTTGTTTTTGCATAAAACATATTCCGAATCGAAAGAAGTGGAAAAGGTTAAAGAAATTGATGAAGCGATGGATAAAGTTGCTGTTCAGTGTAAAAAATATGATCAAGTGAAAAAATTGAAAGGTTCGTATTGATGAAAATTTTTAGAGCACAACATAACACGTTCACCGACGAGGAGTTGATGCAAGCGATCTCAAAAGGAGATAAGCGAGCATTCGATGAATTGTACAACCGTTATGCGGCTGCTTTGTTGCGTTATTTTATGCGTATGTTGTGGAAAGACCGTGAGAAATCTGAAGATTTTGTGCATGATCTTTTTGCTAAAATTGTCAATAAACCCGAATATTTTGATCCTACACGTTCGTTTAAAACATGGGTGTATTCCGTTGCGAATAATATGTGTAAAAACGAATACAAAAAGGCGGAAGTCCGAAAAGGAATGTCGAATGGTTTAGATAATCATTACGCATTGTCAGATACAAGTGTGAATGTGATGAATGAAGTACAAGATTCGTTCTTTCAAGAAGCATTTGTAAAGAATTTGGCTGAATTAGATGATAAGCACAAAGAAGCATTTAGTTTGCGTCACATTGAAGGTTTATCCATAAAAGAAATAGCTGAAGTATTGGAAATCAATGAAGGAACAGTGAAATCACGTTTATTCTATGCAACCAAATACTTGGCAGAAAGTTTAAAAGAGTTTAATCCTATAGAAAATCGTTAGATGGAAAAGGAATTAGTAAATACAGTTTTAGAAAAAGAGTTCAATGAACTTTCAAGCAATGAGCGAATTGCATTGAATGACTATTGTACATCTGAAGAGGAGTTTGAGCAATTGAAAATGGTTTTTCAAAGTGTTGAATCACTTAAGAAATCGGAAACTATTCAGCCACGCATCGAAACCAAAAATTCGTTGGATGATATTTTTGCGCAAAAACATGGACAAAAACCAAGAGCAATTTGGTACAATTCTGCATTGGTTGTTTTGTATCCAACTGAAAAGGCATTCGTTAAACGTCCGCTTGTTCAAATTGCAGCAGTTGCCCTTTTGCTTTTGTTGGCCTATCCAGTTGTTAATTCTACGAAGATTCAAGATCAATCAGAAACACAATTGGCTGAAGTAAAAGTCGAGAAAGAAAACGTGAAGCCTACAACTGCTAAAACGTCAAGTCCTGAGGTGACAAGTACCTTAGTCGAACCGGCGATTGAACCAACTGTTCAGACGCGTACTGCAGAAATGGAGGCTTTGTCTGAAGATATGATGGTAGCAGCACCAGAAATGGCTTTTGAAGAGTATCGTTCAGAGCCTGAAGCTGTTTTTGCAGCAGTTCCTGCGATAGCAGAAAGACCTGATGGAATTTATACGGGAAGTTCAACAGTTACGTTTTCTCAACCTGCAAGTGCACAACCGCAAGTGTTTGATTTGTTAACTTCAACTTTCTAAGTTAAGGTCGTTTCAAAATATACGTATACGTTCCGTCATCTTTACGTTCGATTGCGGTAACTTTTCGTTTTGAGACATCTAAATTTTTCCAATTTACAAGAAAAACAACGCCTGTAGTTTGATCGGTTTTTGTGCCAACTAATTCTTCTTGATAAACTTTATCGCCATTGTTGTTGACACTCGAATTGTCTTCGTCATCATCTATGTTCCATGATCCAAGGTAACTTTTACCGCTAGCGTTATCAACTTCTGAGAAGGTGTAATCTTTGTAAAATGTAAGTTCGACCTCGGAATATTCATCCGTTAAATTCTTTTGAAAAATTGCATTATCCTTCTTAAACGTTACTTTTTCAAATCGCCATTCGCCCATTATTTTATCCGACGAAGTTTTAAAAAGACCTTCTTTGGTGCATGAAAAAAGTAGTAGTCCAATAAATGGTAAAAACTTAAAAAGTGAAGAAGTTGTTTTCATGACATTTTTTTTGCCGGTGAAAACAAAAATTAAGCCATGATTGAATGAAGTTAAAGCTTTATTGTAAAATGTTCTTTCACCTGCTGTGGGCGCTTTACAACTATTCCCATGCGGAACAAGTCCATTGTCACATGGTAATCGGGATGTTGAACAAACCAATTCCAAGCCTCTAGCATTGAATCGCTCCAACGAATATCGTCTAAAATGAAAATCGTATCGTTGTGTGTGAATTTCTCCAATTGCAACATGTACTTTTTCAAAGCGTCACCATCGTGATGACCATCCACAAAAACTAAATCAAAGGATTTTCCTTCGTAAGATTCAAGAAATGCATCAAACGTACCCAATTGGCTTTGAACAGAATTAATATCAAACGTTTTGATGTTTTTTAAGGCTTGATTTCTTGTCTCAGAACATGCTTCAACCGTAATAACAGTTGATGTTGGATTTCCGCTGGCTAAATGAATCGTTCCGATGCCCAAAGAAGTTCCAAATTCTAAAATTGTTGCTGGCTGATAATACTTGGAGAGTTTGAAAAGCAAATCGCCATAGTTTCCTTTTGATGAACTTGTTTTAAAAATCTGGGAAATTTTACGTTCGTTACCCAAATACTTTGATCCAGCTCCAAAATCTTCGATGTGAATAGTCGAATTGTCCGATTTCAATTGCTTGAAAAGGTCTTTTCGTTTCTGGTTAAACGCAGAATCAATTGGCGTTTTTAAACATTTATCTGTAAAATCATAGACAAATGGTGAATGTGTTCCATGTCGACCCTTGGCATTCCACCGATAATTTATATATTCGAAAATTATATTCACGGTACAAATTAAAGAAAACTTTATCCAAATCATGTCACATCAATTCACTGAGCAAGAAATTAATTCGCAAAGAGAAAAAGTTTTTAATGAAAATCCTTCATTAGAACTGGTAGCGCCATGTAAATTGGGTGAAGGAATTCTTCGTTTATCTGCTGAAGAAAAAGCAAATTACATTGAGAAATATGTTCAGGAAAATGTGCCTATTTGCTTTTTTATTCCTGCCTCTGGATCAGGTTCACGCATGTTTGAATTTCTCTACGCTTTTTTAGAAGAACCAAATGATGAGAATCGATCTAAAGTTGAGCGTTTTTTGAACTCAATTAGTGATTTTGCATTTTTTAAACAATTGCCGAAGGACAAACAAGTTGCGATAAAAGAACAGACGATTGAATTTGAAGAAATTGTATCTTACATTTTGAACAAAGATGGTTTAGGTTATGGTCATTTGCCGAAAGGATTAATTCCATTTCACAGCAATGATCCTTTTATTTTAAATCCATTTCAAGAACAATTATTACAAGGAGCACAATTAGAAAACGATAAATTTTCATTTCATTTTACCATTCAATCGGCTTTTGAGAAAGAAATTCGCAGTGGTATTAAACACATTGAAGGATTGAGTGGAACAAATTACAATGTTGATTTTACAGAGCAATCTGTTCGCACAAATTCAATTGCATTTGACGAATCCAAAAATGTATGTTATAACGATAAGAATGAATTGATTTCGCGTCCTGCTGGTCACGGAGCATTGTTATCTCATTTAAATGAAATTGAAGACGAAATCGTTTTTATTAAAAACATTGATAATCTTCAACATTATAAAAACTCTGATTTAGCGATTCAAACATGGAAACTATTGGGTGGATTATTATTGGATTTTAAAGCAGAAGCGAAAAAAGTCTTTCTTGCTCCAAGTGTTGAAGGTTTGCAAAAATTGAACGAACGCTTTCAAGTGTTTTCTGAAAGTCAGTTAAAAGATATCAAAACCGACGATTGCATTAAAGCATTGTTAAATCGACCTGCTCGTGTTTGTGGGATGGTAAAAAACGAAGGTCAACCAGGTGGAGGTCCTTTTTGGGTGAATGACAATGGTGTTGTAACTAAGCAGATTGTTGAGAAAGCTCAAATTTCGATGAAAGGAGATCAATACCGTTTGATGGTTCAAAGTACGCATTTCAATCCTGTGATGATTGCTGCATCCTCAATTTCGTTGGACGGTCAAAAGTTCGATTTAATGGATTACAAAGACGATTCAAAATATTTCATCGTACGTAAAAAACATCATGGGAAAGCAATTCGATTCTTGGAATTACCCGGTTTGTGGAACGGAAGTATGGCGAATTGGAATACATTGTTCTTGGAAATTCCTTCAGAAACATTTAGTCCTGTAAAAACTGTTTTGGATTTATTGGAAGATGCACACAAGGCATAACAATTGTTTCACTTGAAATTGAATGTTTGAAAAATCCAGAAAACTAATTGATTAAAATTTTAGTAGACAAAATATCTAGTCGTTTAAAACTCTTAGCTTTTATCTAAAACAATTTCTGTCTTTTCAACATGTATTGAAGCAAAATCTGTTCGAAGCCAACATTGATATCTGCCGCCATAAAATCAATTTGATAGTTGGTGCATCGCATTTTTAATTCGGTGAAATATTTCTCAACTGATTCGTGGTAAAAGTCTTTTATTTCAGCAGGTTGAAGCTTCATGCTTTCACCCGTTTCCATGTCTACCAAATTGTAAGGACGATTGTCCAATTCAAAATCAACTTCCATTTTCTTATCCACTACATGAAATAAAATCACTTCATGCTTGTTGTGTTTCATGTGTTGAATTGCTTGAAATAACTCATCCAAATGATTTGGATCATCCAACATATCTGAGAAAATGATAATCAAACTACGTTGGTGACACAATTCTGCAACATCGTGTATTGCTTGAATCGCGTTCGTTTCCTTTTTTGCTCCTTCTGAATACTGCGTCATTCGCTTTTCCAATTCACTGTACAAATAGCGATGATGCGCCATAGAAGATTTAGCAGCTGTGTGCAACTCTAACTTGTTCGAGAAAAACGATAAGCCAACAGCATCGCGTTGCCGCTTTAATAGTTCGATTAAAGAGGCAGCTGAATAAACTGAATATTCGAATTTATTGAGTTCAGCGTCTTTTGGGAAATACATCGAACTTGAGCAATCAATCACAATTTGACAACGCAAATTCGTTTCTTCCTCGTATTTCTTTGTGAACAATTTACCGCTTCTAGCATACAATTTCCAATCAATATGGCGTGTTGATTCGCCTTTGTTGTACAATCGATGCTCGGCAAATTCAACCGAAAACCCGTGGAAAGGACTTTTGTGTAATCCCGTAATAAATCCTTCAACCACTTGTTTTGCAAGCAGCTCAAGATTTCCAAAATGGGCTAGTTTTAATCGATCGATGTTCTTATTCACGACTTAAAAATAAGGATTAATTTTTAGAAAGCACCGCTAAAGAATCAGTATGTTTGTAATATTAGAAAAAAGCAAAATTGGAGAATAGAACTTATTATACGCAACGAATAGAAGCATGTAAAATAGAACATGCTAAAGCAAAACGATCTTATCAACTGATTGGAACGTTTCGATTAGTTTCCTTTATATTGGCCTTCAGTTCTTTGTACTTTTTTTGGGGAAGTTCAATTTCGTTTATTGGGTTCGCTGTCTTTTTTGTTGCCTTTTTGATTTTGGTGAATCTATCTGTCAATGCGAAATATCAACGCGATAAATGGAAGAAATTAATTGAGATCAACGAAGAAGAAATCAACGTTCTCAATGGAGATTGGTTGCATTTCGAGGAAGGAAATGAATTCAAAAATGCTCAACATGCGTATGCCTTGGATATGGATTTATTCGGAAAGAAAAGTATTTACCAATTACTCAATCGCACAGTTTCTCGAAAAGGTTCAAATTTATTAGCGCATCAATTGATGTATGGAACAGAAAATCAAGCATTGGCGAATGAGGCCATTGAAACGTTTTCGAACGAACAAGATTGGTGTCAGGAGTTTTTATCTGAAGGATTGGTATTTGATAAAACAGAATTAGACCGGTCATTTGAGAAAATTACATCTATCGAAAGCCGAGAAATGAAAGAAGCATTTTTGATGCGTTTTGCCGTTCCAATTGTTTCTATTGCGGCGACCATTTTGGTGAGCTTCGAACTAATTTCAGGTACTGTTTTTAGTTTCTATATTGTCTTTATTCTTGGACTAATTGGAAAGAATTTTTCAAAAGTTAATGTGATCACATCGCAGGTTACAAGTTATGCAAGTCAAGTTAAAATGCAACAGCGCCAATTAGCGTTGTACAAGAAACTTCAATTGAATCCTGGCTTACTTTCTAAAAGTCAAGAAGCCTTGTTCAATGATGATCAAAATTTAGTGCAATCGTTGAAGCAGTTGGAAAAAATTCAAAACAGAATGGATTTCAGAATGAACTTATTGGTTGGAACTGTTTTGAACTTTTACTTGGCGTGGGATTATCATGTTATTCATCAATGGAATCAATGGAAAAATGAAAACCAAAATAATTTGGGTAAATGGGAAAAGCAACTTGCTCAATTAGAAGTTTGGATTTCAGGTGCGGTTTATCGCTTTAATTTTCCAGAAACGTGTTATGCGAAATTCTCAAAACAAGATGCAATCAATATAACTGAATTGGGGCATCCGTTTGTTCAATCTCAAAAACGTGTTTCGAATGATGTTGAAATGAATGAAGAGAATCACTTTTTAATTATCACAGGTCCAAACATGGCAGGGAAAAGTACTTATTTGAGAAGTTTAGGTTTAGCTTTTATTTGCGCGAATGCAGGATTTCCAATCTTAGCGAAAAGTTGTGAAATTCCACAAATGAGTTTGTATTCCTCCATGCGAACTACGGATGATTTGACGGTTGAAAGTTCCTATTTTCATGCTGAATTAACTCGACTTCGATTTATCATGGACGCAATTGAAAGAGGGGAGAAGGTCTTCATTATTTTAGATGAAATTCTGAAAGGAACGAATTCAAAAGACAAAGAAATTGGTTCTGCCAAGTTTTTGGAAAAATTAATATCCTTGAATGCAAAAGGGGTAATTGCAACGCATGATTTATCGCTTTGTAATCTTGCAACTAATAATGTCGCTTATAAAAATTGGTATTTTGATTCGACAATTGAAAACAATGAACTAAGTTTTGATTATAAAATCAGGGAAGGTGTTTGTCAAAATATGAATGCTTCTTTTCTTTTAAAGAAAATGAATTTAGTTGATTGAAAATATAATTGAATTGTGTTTTAAAAAATAATTAATGCCCCCTGTAAATAGAAAATTCTTCTAAATCATTTACTTACCATTCAACAAGATAAAAATCATACCTTAACAAATTTTCGGGTTTGTTTTTTATTCCTTTTGAATCGTTAATTAAAGCAATAAAAATATTTTCAGTAGATTTACGTTTAAGACATGATGACAAAAAGCCTATTCATATTTATTTTTTTCCTAGTCACAGGAACAGTGAATGCGCAGGTCACTGAACCAAAGCATACATTCAATGTTGAACTTGGACTTCCTAATAGTTTTACGAATAAGCCGTTCAAATCAATCATGCAAGGTTTAGTGAGTATTGAACCTTATTATCAATACGCATTTAAAAATCATTTGATCGTTGGTGGCGGTTTGAAATACAGTTATTTTGCGATCAATGAATTCAAAGTACCTAAAAAGGTTTATGGTGGAATGCACAGTGGTGGTACTTTTGTAAAGGTTGGTTGGGAAAAATTTCATGGTGACCATTTCGCAACTGATTTTTCGGTTAAAGTGGGCTATACCCAAAACTATTTTGTGACAGATCGCAATGATTCAATTTCTGGTGGCCCGGTACAAATTAATTCTACCTATTTAGAACCTTGTATTGGATTGATATTAACTGCAGATGAATTTTCATCTTATCGCTTTGTTGTTGGTTATTCTTTTCAAGGGTTTGCATTCCGTCCAGATATGATTGGTTTGGAAACGTTCAGTGGTTTTGATCCATCAGAATATAGTCGAGTTTCAAGCGCCTTGATCATAGGATTCGGTTTTACGCATTATTTTAAACCTAAAAATTAGACGCTTGTCATCGGAATTATCTATTCGACAAATTACTGCTGAAGACAATACTTCTGTTGCACAATTAATTCGTTCAGTGTTGAAAGAACATGGTGTTGATAAACCAGGAACTGTATATACTGACCCGACAACCGATCAATTATTCGAACTTTTTCAGACAAATAGAAGTGCTTATTTTATTGCATTATTGAATAATCATATAGTTGGTGCTTGTGGAATTTACCCAACAATAGGACTTCCTGATAAATGTGTCGAGTTGGTCAAATTGTATGTTTCGAAGGAAGCCAGAAACAGGGGAGTAGCCACTAAATTAATGAAGTTGAGTTTTGAAAAGGCGAAAGAGTTTGGTTATACTTCTGTTTATCTTGAAACAATGCCTGAATTGACAAGTGCTATTCAGTTGTATGAGCGCGTTGGCTTTGAATTATTAGATCATTCGCTCGGTAATTCCGGACACTTTGCATGCAATATTTGGATGCTTAAAAACTTATAGCAAGCGCTGTGGTAAAGAAAAATTGATTTTTAGATGGGTTGTTAGCAAGGTTGAAAAAATCCGTTTTACTTGAAAGTCCTTTGGCTTCAATGCGCCAAACAAGATTTTCTGAAAATGAAAAATCATAATTTACAGAATAACCAGTCATATTTAAGCCGTTTCCAGTTCCAGTGTAGAAATACGTTTGCTTTTCATCAGAAAATAATTCTCCACGAATGGCCAATGCGGACTTAGGTGTGAATTGATACTTTCCAATAATTACAGTTGAATACCAAGAGGAATAGCTAGTGCTTTTCTTACTGTTTTGTTGTATTCCAATATCGAAACCAGCGATTATTCCTAGCTTCTTACTGATTTGAAATTGGCCATAGAAATTGTGAAAATAGCGCATGCATCTTACACTATCAGGAGTGTCTGATCCAACAAATGAACTACTGTTTAATGTGATTTTTGACGATGGTTTATAGGTTGTTTGATGACCTAAGGCTAAAGCGTTGTTGCCATCTTGACGTTGTATGCGTTGCCAACCATTTAAAATCAGTCCCGAAATAAACCACTTTTCATTTTTTGATGTAAATCCAATTTTTACTCCAGTTTCAAAATAAGGTGAATTATCGGCAAGCATGCTTCTAGTAAGATTCCAACAGTCTTTACCTATAGCAGATTCAAAACCGATATGTGAAGGCATAATACCTGCATCTAGCCATAAATTGTGCTTTTTAGAAAGTTTTAATCCAACGTTTGCTTCATACACGGCTTTCAACAGTCCAGGTTCATTCGCTAAGTTAGCATTCGCATAAGTTCCAGCCATCAAGGCCATATTTGCACGAACAGATTTTGTTTGATAATTCGCTTTGATGAAACCAAGATTTAAATTCACTTCGTTGGAACGATTATGTGAAAATACAAAACCTGATTTTTGATGATTGGAAGGATTCGTTGGGTCAAAAGAGTAATATACCTCAGCATAACCAGATAGTGTGATTTTTGCTTTAGTAGTATCTGTTTGTGCCAAAACAATGGTTGTAAAACAAATAAAAAAGGGTATGACCAAAATTTTCATACCCAAAGTTACCTATTTTCTTATTCCTTGATGATAATCGTTGATGGAATCTTTGAAAATGAATCATTCAATCTAGTTTATAAGTGTCTTCAAATGCAATTATTATTATTTTTGAGAAACAATTCTTATATGGCAAATCTCCTCGTAAATATGGTAAGAGAAAAATGTCCTTTCTGTGGAGAAGGTGATGTTTTCAAAAAAGGTTCGTTTTTGTCAATTCCCGATATGAATGATCAATGTCCGCATTGTAAAAAGGAAATGTTAGGCGAACCAGGCTATTATTTCGGTGCAATGTATGTGAGTTATGGCTTTTCAGTTGGAATGGGATTAATCACATTTGCATTCTGTCATTATGTTTTCCATATGCAATCTGTCTGGGCAATTATGGGAATCATAGGGATTATGATTTTAATTGTTGCTTTCAAAAATTATAAATGGTCACGTATTCTTTGGATGAAAATTTTTCCACCAGACGGCGCTACCAATTTCAAAAAGTCACAAGATAAAGTTGATTTTAAATCTGATAAGTAATTTTACCAACGATCTTTTTTCCATTTTATTTGCTCATCAGGCGTTAAAAATGTCCAGGCAACAACGCGACTCGTTTTATTTCCTTGGCCCATTGGCAAGGTAACCACTTCAATCGCTTTGAAATGTTTAAGTTCGCTATAAACTGCTCTTAGATTTGATTCTTTGGAAACCAAGGATGAAAACCAAAAGCAATTGTTTGAATAGTTTTTACTTTGTTTAATCATTGCTTTCAAGAAGGCGATTTCTCCACCTTCACACCATAACTCATTGCTCTGTCCACCGAAGTTCAAAACGATTTCACGTTTATTTTCAGCTTTTAGATTTTTCAATTTTCGAGCAGTTCCCGATTGTGCTTCATTTGCCGAGGCATGGAACGGTGGATTACAAATACTTAAATCAAACAATTCATTTTCTTGAATGATTCCTCTGAAAATCGTGCGCTGAAATGTTTGGTGGCGTATTTCGATCAATTCATCAAATTGTGGATTGTTCGCTAAGATTGCTTTTGCTGAGTTAACTGCTGTTTCATCGATGTCTGAACCAACAAAATTCCACTTGTATTCGGTCGCACCAATTAATGGATAAACACAATTGGCACCAACTCCAATGTCCAGGACCTTCAACGCTTTTGGGAATTTTCCAAAGTTTTTAGAACGTAAAAAATCAGCAATGTGATGAATGTAATCCGCTCTTCCCGGAATTGGTGGACACAAATATCCCGCAGGAATCGACCATTCATTAATGTTGTAATGCAATTTCAGTAAAGCCGCATTCAATGATTTTACCGCTTCCGGATTGAAAAAATCAATCGTTTCACTTCCATATTGATTCACAAAAACAAATGGTTTTAGCGCTGGATAACAAGCAACCAATTCCTTGAAATCATAACGATCTCTGTGTTTGTTTCGTGCGTGCAAACGTTCTTTTGATTGATTTTTTGAATTAGCTTCCATAAAACAAAAGTACTTCTTTTGGAGGATTCATAATTCGTAATTCATAATTCATAATTTGTAATTCGTAATTCGTAATTCGTAATTCGTAATTCGTAATTCGTAATTCGTAATTCGTAATTCGTAATTCGTAATTCGTAATTATGATTCTTAATCACAAATCATAAATCACAAATCATGAATTTCTTTGAGAAGCGTATCTTTGTCAAAAATTTAAGTAAGTGTTCGTACAAACAAATTCAATTCAGGCCGTTAAAGCGTATTTTAAGGAACGACTTCAACAACAATTTACAGAAAGTGAACTGAAAGCCATGCTGAAAGTGGCAATTTGTGAGCGTTTAAACCTTTCTTCTGCTGACTATTTGCTATGCGATTCTAACTTACTTTCAGAATCTGATTTATTGTATTTCCGCAGCATTGTAAAGCGACTTCAAACCAATGAGCCATTTCAATACATTATTGGAAAAACAGAATTTTATGGCTTGGAACTGAAATGCGATAAACGTGCCTTGATACCACGCCCTGAAACAGAAGAATTGGTTGAATGGGTGATGGAAGTTGCAGCATCTGAAAATACGCTGATTGATTTTTGTACAGGTTCAGGTTGTATTGCCTTAGCCTTAAAAAATGAATTACCAAATGCGACAGTTTTAGCAACAGATTATTCCGAAGATGCTTTAAGTTTGAGTAAAGAGAATGCGAAAGTATTGAAGTTGGATGTTGAATTCTTCCTGCATAATGCGCTTTCAACACATCTTCCAAGCACATTGACTGAACAGTCGATTGATATTATTGTATCGAATCCGCCCTACATTCCTGAACTAGATAAACAAGAAATGCAAGCAAATGTCTTGGATTTCGAACCACACATGGCTTTGTTTGTTGAGAACGACAAAGCACTGATTTTTTACAAAGCAATCGCTTCACATGCAGCAAAATTGTTGAAGAAAAATGGTTTGTTGTTTTTTGAAATTCATGAGCGTTTAGCCTTGGAAACGAAAGAAGCGATTGAAGCACTTGGATTTATAGACGTTGAAATTCGAAAAGATCTTCAAGGAAAAGATCGAATGATTAAAGCGCGTTTTCCATCAGTCAACTAGAACTAGGAAATTCTATTGTTGAAAAATTCTGATTTTTACTTCCAACTGATAGACATCAATTAACTTATTTCAACTTATTTTCACGTCATGAATAAATTGGACGCTAAAGAAGAAATTCTGAAGTTATCAGAAGAAATCAATCACCATAATCATTTGTATTATGTCGAAAGTAACCCGGAAATTTCGGATTACGATTTTGATCAATTATTGAATCGTTTGCAAGACTTGGAAAAACAATTTCCTGAATTTACATTTGATTATAGTCCAACAAAGCGAGTAGGTGGAGATATAACAAAGAAGTTTGAAACGGTTGTTCATCGTTTTCCAATGCTTTCGCTTTCCAATACGTATTCAGAAGAAGAAATTGAAGAATGGGAAACGCGCTTGAAGAAATTGGCAGAAGGAGAACTTGAATACGTTTGTGAATTAAAATATGATGGTGTTGCAATTGGTATTCGTTATGAAAATGGCGTATTGACGAGAGCAGTAACACGTGGAGACGGAACACAAGGGGAAGATGTAACAGCCAATGTGAAAACAATTCGTACAATTCCACTTAAACTTAAAGGAAACTTTCCAAGCGATTTCGAAATACGTGGTGAAATTTTCATGCCACTAAAGAATTTTCAAAAACTAAATGAAGAACGTGAAGAAAATGGAGAAGCGCTTTTCGCAAATCCTAGAAATACGGCTTCTGGAACATTGAAAATGCAAGATTCTAAAGTGGTTGCAGAACGTGGCTTGGATTCATACTTATACGGTGTTTATGGTAATGAGCTTAATTTACCAGGACATTTTGAAGCGGTTGAAACGGCTAGTTCATGGGGATTCAAAGTGCCCCAAACACAGCAGCGATTCATTCAGAAAACCAATTCAATTGAAGGAATCATGCAATTCATTCATTATTGGGATAAGGAACGTCACAATTTGCCATTTGAGATTGATGGTGTTGTGATCAAAGTGAATGATTACGAGCAACAACGCAAATTAGGATTTACAGCAAAATCACCACGCTGGGCAATCGCGTATAAATTTAAAGCGGAACGCGTTGAAACAAAATTGATTGAAGTGACATACCAAGTTGGGAGAACAGGTTCAATTACTCCAGTAGCCAATTTAACACCAGTTCAGTTAGGAGGTACAACTGTAAAACGTGCTTCGTTACACAATTCGGATCAAATCGAAAAATTGGATTTACACGATGGTGATTTTGTTTACGTTGAAAAAGGTGGAGAAATCATTCCGAAAATTGTTGGAGTCAACTTGGATAAACGTGATGCTTCAGCAACTAAAATTCATTACATTGAGAATTGTCCTGAATGCCAAACTGCCCTAGTGAGAAAAGAAGGAGAAGCAAATCATTATTGTCCGAATGAAGATGCGTGTCCAACTCAAATGAAAGGAAAATTAGAGCATTTCATCAGTCGAAAAGCGCTGAATGTGGATGGATTAGGAGCAGAAACAATTGATGTATTATATGATAAAGGTTTGGTCCGAAATCAGGCTGATTTGTATGATTTAACATTCGATCAAGTTGTGAATCTGGAACGAATGGCGGATAAATCAGCGAATAATTTATTACTTGGCTTAAAAGCATCAACGAATGTTCCGTTTGAGCGTGTGTTATTTGCCATTGGAATTCGTTTTGTAGGTGAAACGGTGGCTAAAAAACTTGCGAAACATTTCAAAAACATTGATGCGTTGAAAGCTGCATCTTTTGATGATTTAGTGAATGTTGAAGAAATAGGTGAGAAAATTGCGATTTCTGTTCAGCAGTACTTTTTGAATGAAGAACATTTAGCATTAATTGAGCGATTGCGTGCTGCAGGATTACAATTTGAAATCGTTGAAAAGGAAGGTGCTTCGAATAAATTGGATGGAAAAGCATTTATTGTTTCAGGTGTTTTTACGTCTTTCTCGCGAGATGAAATCAAAGAAGTGATTGAATCAAACGGGGGGAAAAATGTTTCTTCCATTTCAAGTAAAACTGATTTTGTTGTTGCAGGAGAAAATATGGGGCCAGCGAAATTGAAAAAAGCAAGTGATTTAGGAATTACGATTCTTAGTGAGGATGAGTTTATTCAGATGTTAGGTTAAATATTGTTTAAACCAACGATAATATAGGTTGAATCGTTTGTAAATAAACTAACACGGTAATAGAATGCGAAATTCTCTAATCTTATATTTTACATTAACCCTAAGTACAGTTTTGTTCGGACAACTTGAACGAAATGCATTCCATTTCAATATTGTCAATTCTGTTGGAATTTCACAAACCTGGTCAAAGGTATACGCAAACAATATTCCTTCCTATAACAAACAATCCTCTACCTTCAGTCAATATAGCATTGCATGTGAATTTCATTATTTTGTCAATCCAATTATTGGTTTTGGAGTTGGAGGAGGAATAAATTTTAGAAATCACAGTTACTATGGACCGAAGAATTATTCTGATAAATACTATTTTTCGATTCAAGGATTCAATAGAACTGGTCGATTTTTGACTCAATTTAATTTAGGGACAATACGAGGAGTTGTAACGAATAAAATGATGTTTCATTTTTCAATTGGTACATCGATAAGATTATTGAGAAAAGAGTTTTTTGATCTCAAAGTAAAACCGTTCTTGGAGTATAGTTTTGAGGAATCAATGGAAAACTACTATATGGATCCACATTTATACAATTCGGTAAAGCCTCCAAAATATTATTACAATGAATATTTTAAAACGTTAAGTTTAAACATTGGTTTAGTCATGAATTTTAAAAGTAAACCAAAAGTTACATGAATGATTTGCATGAATAACTTTATTCATGTTTGAATGTCAATAAAACTCTGTTGACACTGCATCTTACCATGCTTAAAAGCGTATTTTTGTACTGTTAAAAATGTACCAACATTAAAATTGTCAGTATGAACAATCCATTTACAGGTTCTGGAGTAGCTTTGGTCACTCCATTCAATGCAGATTTCTCAATCAATTTTGAGGCAGTTCGAAAATTAGTGCGTCTTCAAATTGAAGGTGGAACAGATTTTTTAGTCGTTCAAGGAACAACTGGAGAATCACCAACCTTGAGTCAAGAAGAGAAAATGCAATTGCTTGAAACTGTAATTGATGAAAATAAAGGTCGTTTGAAGATTGTTTATGGCGTTGGTGGAAACAATACGATAGCAGTTGGTGAAACCTTGAAAAAAGTTCCTGCTGGTGTTGATGGAATTTTATCTGTTTCACCGTATTACAACAAACCAACTCAAAAAGGAATTCTAGAGCATTTTAAATACATTTCAACGTGCACTCATTTGCCGATCATCTTGTACAATGTACCAGGAAGAACAGGTTCAAATATGCTTGCTGAAACAACATTGGAATTAGCAAAAATCAGCAATGTCGTTGCAATGAAAGAAGCTTCTGGAAACATGGAGCAAATCATGGAATTGATTCGTTTACGTCCAGAAGGATTCGGAATTCTGAGTGGTGACGATGCGATTACAATGCCATTAATTGCAGCTGGCGCGGATGGAGTAATTTCAGTTGTTGCGAATGCCTTACCAGAGAAATTTAGTAAAATGGTTCATGCTTCTCAAGCGGAAGATTTAGCAACAGCGCGTAAAGAGCATTATGATTTATTGCCAATTACAAAAATGTTTTTCGAAGAAGGAAATCCAGGTGGTGTGAAAGTTGCTTTATCAGTTCGTGGAATCATGGATGAAACGATGCGTTTACCTTTAATGCCGGTTTCAGATGGTTTGAGAGCTAGAATTACAGCTGAAACGAAGAAATTAACAGCACTTTAATAAATAGAAAACTTGACGACTGATTCCCAAATAAACACTTTTAAAGCAATTGTTGCAGCGATACAAGAAGCGAAGAACATTGTTATAACTTCACATAAATCACCCGATGGTGATTCAATTGGAAGTTCCTTGGCTTTGTATCATTTTATTCATGCTCTTGGGAAATCATCTGTGGTTTGTCATCCTGATAAAGCGCCAAATTTTTTACTTTGGGTGGAAGGTGCCTTGGATATTTTGTCGTTTGAAGAACAACAAGATGAGGTGATTCAAAAAATGCACGATGCTGATTTAATATTCTGTTTGGATTATAATTCTGCTGATCGTGTCGGAAAGGACATGCAGCCTTTGTTAGAACAAGCAAGTGCTAAGAAAATAATGATTGACCACCACATGCATCCTGCTGATTTTTGTGAAATCATTGTTTCTGAAACGAGCGTTTGTTCGACATCTCAGTTGATTTATGAGTTAATTGATCAATCGGGGAATAAAGCTTTATTGAATGAACACATCGGCGTTCCTATTTATTTAGGAATCATGACAGATACAGGTTCATTCCGTTTTCCATCTGTTCAGGCACGTACACATGAAATCTTAGCTGAATTGATTCGAACTGGAATCAAACACTATGAAATTCATGAAAAAGTGTACGATACGAATACAGTAGATCGTTTGCAATTAAGAGGTTATGCTTTAAGTGAAAAATTGGAACTCATTGAAAACTATCCTGTTGCATTAATTTCTGTAACCGAAGAAGAATTAAATCGTTTTCACTACCAGAAAGGCGATACGGAAGGATTGGTAAATGTAGCTTTATCTGTTGATAGTATTAAAGTTGCAGCGTTTTTTGCAGAAAAAGATGGTGCCGTCAAAATATCTTTCCGATCTAAAGGAGATTATTATGTGAATGAATTGGCGAATGATCATTTCGAAGGTGGCGGACACAAATACGCTGCTGGAGGAATTAGCTACGATTCACTTGAGAATACAATTAATAAGTTTAAGTCATTGATACCAACGTATTTTAAATGAATAAATTAAGTGTTTTTGTTTTGCTTTTAATTCTTACCGCTTGTGGTGAAGAAAAAAAGGAAATGCCGAAAATTGACTGGGATCAAGAAAAGTCAACCAAGTTCAATAAAGAATTGGCGATTGAAGAAGAAATCAATATTAAATTGTTTTTGGAACACAAACGAACGTGGCAAATGACAAAAACAGGTTCAGGACTTCAATACTTTATCTATAAAAACGGAACGGGTGAACGCACCGCAACCGAAGGAGATATCGCTCAAGTTGAAATGAAGATTTCGTTGTTGGATGGTAAAGAATGTTACGCTACGAAATCAGACGAATACGAAGAGTTTGTAATCGATAAAAGTGATATTGAAACTGGAATCCAAGAAGGAATTAAGAAATTAAGAGTTGGAGATCAAGCAAAGTTGATTATTCCAAGTCATTTAGCGCATGGGTTGATTGGTGATATGGATAAAATTCCACCTTTATCAACGATTGTTGTAGATATTAAGTTAATAGGACTTGTTTCGAAGTAAGAAACGTAAACATCATTAAGATAGGACGGATGAATAAATTTTTAGGAATAGCATTTTTACTTGTTTTTGCAACATCATGTGATACGTCAGGTGTTAAAAAGGTGAATCAACCGAAACCTAAATTAGAGGCGAACTCAAAAGATTCCAATTTATTGGATGGTGAATATCCAATTGTAGCGAAGAAAAAACTTGATAATGGATTAAAAATCGAATGGTTTGAAAAAGGTACTGGTGCTAATTTGAAAGCTGGAGATTTGGTAATGATTGATTACAAAGTCAAATTGAAAGATGGCAAGGTAGTAGACGGAAATCATTTAATTCATCGAACGGCAATTCCTTTTTTAATTGGTTTTGGAATGCAAACTGAGGGGTGGGATATTGCCTTAAAAGAACTGAAAGTTGGTGATTTTGCTAAAATTTTAATTCCAAGTTCTTTGGCTAGAGGAGAGAAAGGGATTGAAGGTTTGATTCCGCCAAACGCTGATAATTTTTTGATTATTAGAATTATAGAAAACAAAAAACCAACCCGAGTTGTAGAAGGCACCAAAGTTTGGGTACTTGAAGAGAATACGCGTAACAAGTTGAAATTCAATGAGAAGTGTAAAATGGCATTTCACGCTATGGCAAGTTCTCCAAGTTCCTCGATGTATGTAAATACCTATAGAAATAATGAACCATTCAGCTACAAATTAACAGATCATGGTTTAGTTCCTGGCTTGCGAAATGCGTTAATAAATGCTAAAAAGTCGGACCGAATGTTTATTCTTGTTCCGGCCTCAGAAGCCTACGGTTCGGCAGGTTATCTGGATTTTGTAAAACCAAACGAAGACTTGTTTTACAATGTACTTGTAATGGATGTTTCCAAAATTTAGGGCTTTTTACTATATTCGCAACGTCAAATTAGAAAACGGTAAGCAAATTTGATTTGTTTGCGAAAAATTGGATCATGCAAAAAGTAATCTCCATCTTCTTGTTTTTAATTGTGTTCAGTGGATCTTATGCTCAACAGGTATTGGATACAATTGACACAGATAACGGTAAAATGGTGATTTATGCCAACCGAACTTGGGCGTATGTAAAAGACATGGGATTCAATGGAATCTTAAACCCGAGACTACACAAAATGCTTTCTGAAGATTCTACGTTCAAATTTGTTCAAACATGGAACAATAATGTCTGTTACACCTCAGGTAGACAAAATGATTTAACACGTTTAAAAGATACAATTTGGTTGTGTGTCTTGGAAGATGTACATAGCGAATTCGTTTTTCCAGTTGATGGAATTGTAACTTCACGTTACGGTTACAGAAATGGTCGTCATCACAGTGGTATTGACGTAGATCTTAATACAGGAGACACAGTTCGTGCTGTTTGGTCCGGAAAAATTAGATATGCAAAATACAATGATGGAGGATTTGGAAATCTAGTTATTATTAGACATTACAACGGTTTAGAAACGTTTTACGCACATTTAAGTAAATTGCTCGTTGTTCCAAATCAAGATGTAAAAGCAGGAGATGTGATTGGACTTGGAGGCAATACAGGTCGTTCGTATGGTGCACACTTACATTTCGAGGTTCGCTTTTACGATGCTTCAATAAATCCTGAGGAAGTGATTGATTTCACGAAACGTGAAGTGAAAGATGAAAATTTGTTTATTCACAAGAGTTTATTCCGTCCTGGTGCAAAACCAACAGATACGTTTGATGAGCCAGGTGAAATCATCAAAGAAGAAACGCCAGTTCCAGTGATTCAGCCAGCACAGCGAAAATATTACAAAGTGCGTTCTGGTGACACACTTTCAGAAATTGCTTCACGCAACAACACTACGATTTCAAAAATTTGTCAATTAAACAATATTCGACCAACAACCACCTTACAAATTGGACGAAGTTTGCGAGTGAAATAAGGATTTAACAATCTTTCACACACGCTACTTCCGCTTTTTGTTTTACATTTGTTACCAATGACAGCAGTAAAAAAAGTTTTTCTAGTATTCGTTCTTATTACGAGCATCATTTCTTGTTCTGACTACAATCAAGTTGTGAAAGGTGATGATTATGGTAAAAAGTTCGAAACGGCAAATGCCTTGTTTGACAAAGGTCAATTCTTACGTTCAATTACTTTGTACGAACAAATTTATCAGCGTATGCCGAAAACTGGAGAAGGTGAATTGTCTTACTTCAGAATAGGTAAAGCGTATTACGAAGAAGAAGATTATTACATGGCTGGTTATTACATGGGAGCATTTACACAACGTTTTCCGTTTAGTGCAAAAGCACAAGAAGCAATGTTTTTGTCGGCAATGTGTTCAGTAAAAAATTCTCCTGAAGAATCGTTAGATCAAACTGAAACAGAACAAGCTATTAACAATTTACAACAGTTTATTGATACGTATCCTAACTCGCAATTGATTGACTCGTGCAATCATATTATGGATAAGCTTCGCTTTAAACTAGAAAGTAAAGATTATAGTGCCGTTAAGCAATATGCTAAAACGGAAAATTATCGTGCTGCTGTAACAAGTGCGTTGACTTTTATTGAAGATTTTCCGCGTTCAACATACAAAGAAGAAATCTATTATATTTTAGTAAAAAACTCTCAATTGCTTACTGTAAACAGTGTAGATGATAAAAAATGTGAGAGAATTGAACAAACTATTGAAAGATATCGTACTTTTGTGACAGAATTCCCTAATACGCAATACAAACGCGAGATGGATAACATCCACGATGAAATGCAAAAGGACTTCGAAATTTTATGTACTCAGGTAAAAAAATAACAATGAATTTTAAAAATAGTACTGCAGAGCGTTCAACAATTACACGCGACACAATCAAAATGGAAAAAGAGACTGGTAACATTTACGAGTCAATTGTTGCTATGGCGAAAAGATCAAATCAGATCAGTGTTGAGTTGAAAGAAGAGTTGACGCAAAAATTGCAAGAATTTGCATCTTCTACAGATAACTTAGAAGAGATTTTTGAAAATCGTGAGCAAATTGAGATTTCTAAATTCTACGAAAAATTGCCAAAGCCAGTTGCAATGGCGATGCAAGAATTGTTGGAAGACAAAATCTACATGAGAACTCCAGAAGAAAAATAGGACATGCACGGAAAACGCATCCTTCTTGGAATAACAGGAGGCATTGCGGCTTACAAGATCGCATTCCTTGTTAGAATATTGAAGAAAAAAGGGGCAGAAGTCAAATGTATAATGACTCCTGCCTCTTCTGATTTTATAAGCCCGCTAGTTCTCGCAACTTTATCTGAAAATCCTGTTGGAATTGAATTTTGGGATAAAAAGACTGGCGTTTGGACAAATCATGTTGATTATGGTCTTTGGGCAGATCTGTTTGTTGTTGCTCCATTAACAGCAAATTCCTTAGCGAAAATGGCAACTGGTAGTTGCGACAATCTTTTATTAGCTACGTATCTTTCCATGAAATGTCCGACGATGATTGCGCCGGCAATGGATTTGGATATGTATGCTCATCCAAGTACAAAAAGAAATTTAGAGCAACTTCAAAAGGATGGTGTTCAGTTAATTCCAGCAGAATCAGGTGAATTAGCAAGCGGATTAGTAGGTGAAGGTCGAATGGCTGAACCCGAAACGATTGCTTCAGCAATTGAAATTTTTTTCTCGAATCAAGTAAATTCAGTAGGTCAAACATTATTAGGGAAAAATGTGCTGGTTACGGCGGGACCAACCTATGAAGCAATAGATCCTGTGCGTTTTATTGGCAATCATTCTTCAGGGAAAATGGGATTTGCCATTGCTGAAGAATTGTTAGCACAAGGAGCACAAGTTGAATTGGTTTGTGGACCAACTAAATTGAGTTTGATTCATCCTAATTTAAGTTTCACGAGTGTTAAAAGCGCTGATGAAATGTTGTTAGCGGTTCAATCGCTTTGGTCAAAAATGGATATTGGTGTTTTTTCAGCAGCAGTGGCCGATTATCGTCCAAAAAACTCAGCATTGCAAAAGATAAAGAAAACCGAAAATGATTTAACAATCGAATTGGTTAAAAATCCAGACATACTGGCTTGGGCTGGTGAAAATAAATCAGATAATCAAACATTGGTTGGGTTCGCATTAGAAACGAATGATGTTTTTGAGAATGCTAAAATTAAATTGGAACGTAAAAACTTGGACTTGATTGTCATGAATACTCTAGAAGATCAAGGAGCAGGTTTTTCTGGTGACACTAACAAAATTAGCATCTTGGACAATCACAATAAATTCACTAGTTTTGAGTTAAAGTCTAAGTCCGATGTGGCAAAAGACATTGTAGAATATTTGATAAATTACCGTAAATGAAATTATTAGTAGCGAGTTTGTTTGTTGTTTTGAGTGTGTTGAATCTAAAAGCTCAAGAATTGAACTGTCAAGTAAGTATCATTACTGATGCGCGTTTGGAAGTTACTTCAGTTGAGAAAGAAATTTTCGATCAATTGAAACAAACGATTTACGATATGATGAATACAACCCAATGGACGAAAGACAAGTTCAAAGTGGAAGAACGAATCAATTGCAATATTCAAATTCAAATTAATTCAATTCCATCTGCTGGTACATATTCAGGTTCTATGCAGGTTCAATCGTCTCGACCATCATTCAATTCTTCTTACAATACAACCGTTTTCAATTTTCAAGATGACGATATTACATTCTCATATTCTAGAAATTCTGTATTGATCTATGCACCAAATCAGTTTCGTGATAATTTAACTTCTGTTTTAGCATTTTATGCTTATTTCATCATTGGAATGGATTATGATAGTTTTTCATTAAAAGGTGGAACTCCCTATTTCAACGAGGCACAATCAATTGTATCAAATGCTCAAGGTTCCGGAGCAGCTGGATGGAAATCGAATGAATCTGGGAAAAGAAATCGTTTTTATTTAGTTGATAATGTTTTGCATCAATTGTTTGAGCCTTTGCGTGAATGTAATTATGAATATCATAGAAAAGGAATCGATAAATTGTATGATGATAAAGTGGCTGGAAGAAAAGCAATTTTCGATGCATTGACAAAATTGAACAAGGTTGTTGCTACTCGACCAAACTCAATCAATCTATTGAATTTTGTTCAGGCAAAACAGGTGGAATTAAAAAATCTATATGCCGATGCAGAGGTGAAGGATAAAAATGAAATCGTTAATTTATTGAAACGACTGGATCCTGCAAATGCAACAAAATATCAAGAAATTCTAAATTAATGCTCCGCACTTTACGAATTCAAAACTTTGCTTTAATTGATCAAATTGAATTGAATTTCAATGCTGGATATTCTGTAATTACAGGAGAAACTGGTTCTGGAAAATCAATCTTATTGGCTGCGTTAAATTTAATTCTTGGCGAACGTGCAGATTTTTCTGTAATTGGTCCTTCATCTGATAAGGCAATAGTTGAAGCTGAGTTTTCGTTAAACGGATTTCAATTGAATGATTATTTCAAAGAAAATGATTTGGATTTTGAAGAATTGACTGTTATCCGAAGAGAAATAAATACATCAGGAAAATCCCGTGCATTCATTAACGATACTCCTGTTTCATTGAATGTGTTAAAGGAATTAACCGGTTCGCTTGTTAATATTCATTCACAGTACAATACCCTAGAATTGAAAAGTAGAACGTATCAATTAGAAATCGTTGATACACTTGGAGATTTAAAAGGAGAAGCTGATACGTTTGCAAAAAGTTATAAAGCGCTATCGACACTTTCGAGTGATCTAAAACGATTGAATGAAGAATTAAGTTCGGCCTTACAACAACAAGATTATAACGCATTTCAACTAAAAGAACTTGAAGAATTAAATCTTGAAAGAACAGATTTTAATTCGTTAGAAAGTGAATTATTGAAGTCTGAAAATAGTGAAGGAATTTTATCGGCTTTACAAGCAATTGAAGGTGTTGTTGAAGGCGAAAACCAAGTATTGGATCGTCTGAGAATTGTTAAAGCAAGCTTAGATAAGATTAAGGGCGTTGACAAAGATGTGGATGAATTGGCTTCGCGAATTCAATCGTCAATGATTGAATTAGCTGATATTGCTTCAGACGCTCTACGTTTTTCAGAGCAAATTGAAATAGATCCGGCGAAATTAATTGAGTTAACGTCTATTTTAAATCGCTACAATCATGCATTGAAAAAACATAATTTGTTAGATCAAGCTGCTTTGTTGGAATTTAAAAATCAATTGGAATCTTCTGTTGTCGGAACGACTGATTTACGGACAGAAATTGAACGATTGACACAAAACTATTCGAAAGAGAAAGTGGCAGTGGAAACAGCAGCGAAAAAGTTACATGCTGCTCGTTTAAAAGCAATTGAACCGATTTCTAAGTCAATTCAAGCTATTTTGGTAGAGTTGAAGTTGCCAAATACGAAATTGGAATTCAAACTTACGGAACGTGATGAATTAAATTCCAGCGGTTGCACTGATATCGTGTTGAATTTTTCAGCCAATTTAGGAATTGAAACTGTTCCGATTGAAAAAGCGGCGAGTGGGGGAGAATTGGCCCGTGTGATGCTTGCTTTACAAAAATTAATTTCCGAAAAACGCCTGTTGCCTACGGTTTTGTTTGATGAAATCGATACAGGAGTTTCTGGTGATGTTGCACAGAAAATTGGTGCATTGTTGCAAAAAATGGGTGATCATTTTCAATTGTTTGCCATTTCACATTTACCTCAAGTTGCAGCGAAAGCAGCCCATCATTTTAGAGTTGAAAAGGAAATTATCAATAATCGCACAACGACACGTGTTGCTGTGTTGAATGAACAAGAACGCATTGAAGAAATTGCTCGTTTAATGAGCGGTGAATTGATTACAGATGCGGCAATTGAGAATGCAAAAGCATTAATGAACTAGTTGTGAGTCAATTTCATCTATCATTTTCAGTTCCAACTCAGGAGTATAAAATTAATCACAAAGAACCCATTTTGTTTTTGGGAAGCTGTTTCTCAGATGAAATAGCGGCGAAAGCAAGGTTCAATGGTTTTCAGGTGGATTCAAATCCGTTTGGTACTGTTTTTCATCCGCTGGCCTTAGGGCGATTTTTATTGGATTGTTTGACAGAAAAGAATTCCGAAGAACCCATTTTTCAGCGAGAAAATCTCTTTTTTACTTTGGATGCTAGTACAACAGTTTATGCGATTTCGCAAAATGACTTAACAGATAAATTGACTGATTTACGTACTAATTGGCTGGAACAACTTAAATCTGCTTCTCATTTATTTGTGACATTTGGAACTGCTTGGGGATATCAACATATCGAATCGCAGCTTCTTGTGGCCAATTGCCATAAACTACCGAGTCAACAATTTGTAAAAAGTTTATCTTCTTCTGATGAAATAACGGAGGTTTGGAATGTAATTCTTGACAAATTAAATGTCTTGAATCCAAATTTGACAGTTTGTTTTACAGTTAGCCCAGTTCGTCATGTGAAAGACGGTTTTGTTGAGAACAATCAAAGTAAAGCCGTTTTAATTGAGTCGGTGCGACGTTTACAAGAAAATACGAAAGCGATTTACTTTCCTTCGTACGAAATCGTGATGGACGAATTGCGTGATTACCGTTTTTTCAAGCAAGACCGCGTGCATCCGAACGATGAGGCGATAGACTATGTATGGAATCGATTTGTTGAAAGTTTTTGTTCGAATGAAACAGTAGATCTGTGCAAAAAGGTGAAATCCTTGAAATTGGCGCTTTCACATAAAAGTTTGCATCCCGAAAGTCAAGAAACACTGATGCATAAAAAAAAGGTAGAACAACTTCGCAATGAATTTAAAGTTGCCTACCCTTTTATTTTTCTAGATTGATAGAGATACGATTTTAACTAAGTTATAGTCGTACAATTGTACCTTTATATTCAGGATTTTCTCCCTTTAAAGGGTTGTTTAGGGTAACTTTCCAAATGTAAGCTTTGTTTGCACTTACCATTTGACCATTTCGTTTATCAAGTCCTCTCCAAGGGTTTGAAACATCTGACGTTTCGAAAATAATTGCACCGTCAGTTGGGTCGATGATGATCATTCTGAAATCTGCTGAACGTTCAACTAATCCTCTTGGAATAAAACTGTTAATTCGATTATCGCTTGACATTGGATCAAATCCATTTACTGCCATTAAGTTATATGTTTCGTCAATTTGAACAGATTTCGTAACAGTTGATTTACACGAATTTGAACCCGTAACAGTTAAAGCAATGTCATACTCTCCTTTGTAGAAGAAGTGTGCTTTTGTTTCTGTTCCAGAAGATGTTCCGATTTGTCCTTCAAAAGCCCAAGTATGTGCAACACCTTCTGAATTGGTTGAAAGATTGATTGAAGGAACACCATTTTCGTAGTTATACGTTTCATCAATCGTGAAATCAGCTTTTGGTAATGGTTTTACAACAAACGATTCTTTCGAATTAAAGATCCCATTTACCATGAAACCAAGATTGTAAATTCCTTCTGAATCAGGTGTAAATTGAAGCGATGAATTTCCTTTAATTGTTGTAATTCCATTTGGACCTACAACCGTTAAATCTTGCTTGTTTGTATTGTTAATTGTTGTTGTTTCGTTCAAACAAATATTCGCTACACTTGGAACACTTGGTGCAACCATTTCAATAATCGGATCGAAAATCGAATTAGCCGGTTCGTCTTCTTTCATGAAAGTGTTTTCCTTCACTTTAATATAATCCATTGGATTATCAAAAATGTTTGGTGCAGGATCAAATGAAACAGGATTACTTGTTCCGTTAGTAGTGTTTTTTACAGGAGCTTCAATTGATGAAGCATCTTGAACAGTTGTGTGCGATGAAGTTCCTTTCGAAGTATGAACTTTATCTTCAGTCTCTTTAACTTTTTCAGTTGAAGTAGAAGTGATGTGTTGTGATTTCTCAACATCAGTTGATGGCCATAATAAAGCAGTTGTAACGATTACAGCAACAGTTGCTGCACCGCCCAAATACCATTTAAGGTTAGAACCGCCAGAAGTTGGCATTGTCTGATCCAAGCGCTTGCTCATGGCAGACCATGCAGCAGCGTCGTACGGCACTTCGAAACCGTTCAGACTTTCCTTGATGTTGTTTTCAAAATTATCTTTCATGTTATTCTATGTTCATGAATTTTTCACTCAATATTTTTTGCAAATTCATTTTTGCTTTGGCCAGGTTTGATTTCGATGTTCCTTCACTTATTCCAAGAAGTTCCGCAATTTCTTTATGCGAATAATCTTCTAGTACGAATAAATTAAAAACAGCACGATAGGCGGGAGATAACTTTTGAATTGCTTCCATTGCTATTTCAGCTTTCAAATCTGTAAACTCGAGATCTTCACGTTCCACCATTGGGTCGGAAGCTCCAAGTTTAAAGTCATTATCATTGTCCGTCAAATAAGGATCTTTTTTTGATTTTCGAATGGCGTCAATTGCTGTGTTTGCAATAATTCGACGAATCCAACCTTCAAAAGAACCCTTATAATCAAATGCTCCTAACTTTTCAAAGACCTTAATAAATCCTTCTTGAAGAACCTCTTGGGCGCTGTCTCTGTCTGGCATGTAGCGCATGCAAACAGGTAACATTTTCCCGTAAAAAAGTTTAAAAAGTTCTTCTTGCGAACGTCTATTATTACGCAAGCAGCCCTCAATAATCTCTTTTAATTTATCCTTGTTCTCCACATTCTTAACATTCGTTAGACGCATATTGGTTTTCTCGGTTGCCTTCAAAAAATTATTTATTGACAATCGACCAATTTTACGCACAAAATAACAGAAATATTTGGCAATTAGTATTAATTTCGTTGTCGATTAATTTTGATTACAAAAACAAAAAAATAAACAATGAAAGTAACAGTAGTCGGAGCTGGAAATGTTGGTGCAACTTGTGCTGATGTATTAGCTCACAGAGAAATTGCCAATGAAATCGTTTTATTGGATATTAAAGAAGGTTTTGCTGAAGGTAAAGCATTGGATATTTGGGAATCTGCACCAATTGGTTTATACGATTCTCGTACAATCGGTTCAACAAACGATTATTCAAAAACAGCTGATTCTGATGTAGTTGTAATTACTTCAGGTCTTCCACGTAAACCAGGAATGTCTCGTGACGACTTAATCGCTACGAACGCTGGTATCGTTAAAACTGTTACTGAAAATGTAATTAAATATTCTCCAAACGCTGTAATCATTATCGTTTCTAATCCATTAGACGTAATGACTTATTGTGCATATTTGAACGCGAAAACAGTTCCTAACAAAGTATTCGGAATGGCTGGTGTATTAGATACAGCTCGTTACCGTTCTTTCTTAGCGTTGGAATTGAATGTTTCTCCAAAAGATATCCAAGCAGTATTGATGGGTGGTCACGGAGATACAATGGTTCCACTTCCTCGTTATACAACTGTTGCTGGTATTCCTGTTACTGAATTAATTGCTGAAGATAAATTAAACGAAATTATCGAGCGTACGAAGTTTGGTGGTGGAGAAATTGTTCAATTATTAGGTACTTCAGCTTGGTATGCTCCAGGTGCTGCAGCTGCTCAAATGGTTGAAGCAGTTGTTCGTGATCAAAAACGTATCTTCCCAGTTTGTGCTTGGTTACAAGGAGAGTACGGAATGAACGATATTTACTTAGGAGTTCCTGTAGTTCTTGGTAAAAACGGAATCGAGAAAATTATTGAATTAGATTTGAATGACGCTGAGAAAGCTTTATTAGCTGAATCTGCAGAAGCAGTGAAAGTGGTAATGAATGTTTTAGATAACATGAACGCTACAGCATAATTCTATTGTATAGTTTTAGAATCCCTCGGTCTTAATTGATCGGGGGATTTTTTTTGCTTGTTACAAGTGATTGTGAATTGTCATAAACCAATAAAATCAATAAAAATTCATCTATAATTAATCTGCTAATCTCAAGCTTATACGTACTTTTGCACGCCGTTATGCAAGCATAGATAGTTTGTGTAATGTTAAATGGTTTATTGCTAATAAGTTAAAAGAAAAATGGCTCAAAAGTTCAATGCTTGGCATGACGTTTCAAGAGGTGAAAATCTACCAAATGAAGTAAATGGAATAATCGAAATTCCAAAAGGAACCCGCGCAAAATATGAATTAGACAAAAACAGTGGTTTATTGAAATTAGATCGTGTATTGTATTCGTCAGTTTATTATCCTGCGAACTATGGATTTATTCCTAAAAGTTATTGTGACGATAAAGATCCATTGGATATTTTGATTTTGTCGCAAATTGATGTCGTTCCAATGTGCATCGTTCCTGCGAAAGTGATTGGTGTAATGCGAATGTTGGACAATGGTGAAGCAGATGATAAAATTATTGCAGTTGCGGCTGGAGATCCAAGCGTGAATCACATCAATGATATTTCTGAGTTACCGGCACATTTTATATCTGAGATGCGCAATTTCTTTGAAGATTATAAAAAATTGGAAAACAAAACAGTTGTTGTGGAAGAGTTTTTAAACCGTGAAACAGCAATCGAAATTTTGAAAGACAGTTTTAAAATGTATGAAGAGAAATTTCCAAATGGATAATTCTTATCTCATTTAGAAAATATATTTTAAGGTTGACAATTCGTTTTGTCAACCTTTTTTTTAAAATAAAATGCTTAATTTCAACTAAACTCAACTATGCGAATTGGTTTCATTTTTATTGTTCTAATGATTTATAATCAGGTTTCACTAGCTCAGGCATTAACCTTTCGTCAAAAGCGATACATACGATCTGAAGTTCGAAAAATGGAGAAAAATGATCAGTTATATCGTGCTGAAATTGTTAAGCATCCAGAATTAAACAAGGATTCATTGATGCGACTACAAGAAGTTGTTGATTCTGTTAATAGAATCTTGTTTGTTTCGATCATTGAAAAAAGTGGTTATCCGTCAAAAATGAATATTGGTAGAGAAACCTCACTGGGTTTATTGTTACATTTTACAACTGAAATTGATTTTAAGGAATTAAAGGAATTGCTTTTAAAGGAGCTCAAAGAAGGAAGAATGAAACCAGATTATTATGCCTATTGGTATGACAGGTGTTTGCGAAATTTGAATCAACCAATTTATTTTGGACAATATACAAATAGCGTATTTTGTGGTGAGCAATTGAAACAATACAATGAACATCGATCAGAAATAGGTTTAAAAGAATTAGAAGGTAAAACGAATTGCGAAGATTATGATTGAAATTTTAGCGTATAATGATAATTTCAAACAAGGATGTCTTGATGCATTCCAAAGTAATATTCCACTGTATTTTACGCCAGAGGAAATCAATGACTTTAGCAATTTTTTGGATGAACGTGCTTTGCCAAAAGTGAACGAAATTCAAAGTACCTTCTATTATGTTTTATTGAAATATAACGAAGTGATTGGTTGCGGTGGATTTGGAGAACGAGAGCGTGATGGAACAGTAACGTTGGCTTGGGGATTGGTACATGCTGATTTTCATAAACATGGTTTTGGAAAGTTTTTGTTGCAACATCGATTAAGTGAAGCAAGAAATGTTTATCCAACAAAAACAATCTATTTAGATACAACTCAACATTCATATCCATTCTTTGAGAAATTCGGATTTGAAACTACCAATATCACGAAGGATTTCTACATGAAAGGGATGCATCGTTATGATATGGAATTGAATCATTTAAAAAATATTAATCTATGAATCCTGTTGTACATTTTGAATTGCCGTATAAAGATGCGAATCGAATTTCCCAATTTTACAAACTTGTTTTTGATTGGCAATTGCAAGAATTAGGCGAAGAAAGTGGAAATTATATTTTGGCGACTACTGCATTACATGATGTGAAACCTGGATTTCCAGCTGGCTCGATTAATGGCGGTTTTTATCCTTTAAAACCAGATTGGCCTATGCAATATCCTTCAATTGTAATAGGTGTTGAGGACATACAAATTACAATGGACAAAATAATTGAATTTGGTGGGGAAATTTTGAGTGAACCAATCTTGATTCCTAATTTCGGCAGGTACGTTTCATTTATCGATTCTGAAGGAAATCGAAATAGTATAATTAAACCTGTTGGAATGTAAAAAAATCAATTAATTTGATTCAATAAATATAGATGCCCAACTAAAAAAATGGTGCCAACCCAAAAAACGTAAATAGTATGTATATTCATTAAAATTTTTAATAATGAATAAAATAGAAATCCGGTTTAATAAGTTTAAACTTTTACTCGCTTTGATTGGTTCTGGGCTGTTTGTATGGCTTGGAATTTATTTAGTGTTTGTTTGGTCAGAAGAACCAAGCGCGAGTAATCCGATAGTCAAGAAAATCATAGGAGGTGTATCTATTTTGTTTTTTGGAGCAGTTGGAGTGTTTGGTTTGCTTAAAATTATTTTAAATAAAAGTGCCTTAATCATTGACGATGAAGGAATTTTGGATAATACCAACTCAACAAGTTTTGGTTTAATTAAATGGGAAACAATTACGGGATTCAAAATAGAGGAAATGATGTCTCAAAAGTTTCTAGTAATTCATGTTACGAATCCGGAAGAATTGATTGAAGCAGCAACAGGCATGCGCAAAAAAGTTATGAAAAATAACTACAGCATGTATCGCACACCAATTACAATTCCAAGTTCAGTCATCAGCTATAAATTGGTTGATTTGAAAGAATTATTAGAAAAAATGTTGGACGAAAAGCAGCCAATTAATTGATTTCGTATGAACCAAGTCCGTCTTCTTATTTTACAGTAAATGAAAGTTTCTGTAAATTAATGGAAAACGAAGTACTAAAAAGAGGAGGTACGAGTGAAGGAAGTTGTTCAAGTTGGGGCTACTATATTCAGCTGATTTTTTTTGAGAACAATTGTCAAGTTGAGTTTAAGTTCATAAAGCAAGAGAAAAAATTCGCTGAAGTGTACATTGATCAGGAGGGACAATACGTGAGTTTTACAGAAATCACAATCCGAAATATTCACTTTAATGAATCTTTTATTTTTCAAAATAATTGGATTAAACGATTATTTATGAGAAATGATTTTAAAAAACAATTCGAATACCCAATTTATTTCTCTTCCACCTTACAAAATATTCCTACATTAGAAATGAAATTTTTTGACATAATTGAGCGTTATAGCTGTACAGACTTCATATTGAAGAATGGAAAATTACTTGTTAAAATCAAGCGACAAGGTGAAGATTCTTTTAAACTTGTTGATGAATTTATTAGGCTAATGTGAAAAAGAAAAACTACTTATTATGAATTATAAACTACCTTTTATTCTCCTAGTTGGAATGATCATTTCACTTTATTCATGTGAGAAAAAACCGTTTGACTACCGAAATAAAGTCATTGGAAAGTACCTGTTTGTTACAAAAAGACAAGAGTATAATCAAGGGATCCCTTCTTTGTTGCTTGATACAATTTATACCGAAGGTACTATTGAGTATGGACCAAATGCGGATGAATTCTTAGTGAAATATGCGCCCAATGAAGAGTTTGTTTGGAAAGTGAAAAAAGAGGATCTTTTTAAAAATGATGGTGTTTGGTATTTTTCGCAAGATAATGGTGAAATAAGAATGCATTTTTATCTTCATATAGGTGGAATGGGAGTAGCAAAGAATCACACGATTAATGGATTAAGAATGCACAATTAGTTAAAATGAAACAAATTAGTTTTTCAACTTCAGGTAATCGTGCAGACATTGGTGCAATAACGATTTTTCGGATTCTACCAAATCGATATGCGCAGGCAGTTGGTCCATTTGTTTTTCTTGATCATATCGCATTAGCAAAACATGAACAACCACTAGTAGGAGGGACAGGTGCTCATCCGCATCGTGGAATTGCAACATTAACTTATTTATTGGAAGGCAAAGGTGAACATTGGGACAGTAGAGGAAATCATGCAATTGTTCGTTCTGGTGGTGTGCAATGGATGAAGGCGGGAAATGGAATTATTCATGATGAAACACTCAATGTAGATCCAGAAAAAGGAAATTTTTTGACCCATGGATTTCAGTTCTGGATCAATTTACCATCAGAAATTAAAAAAGAAGATCCAGAATATAAATCGATTCAAGGCGAAGATGTTCCAAAATTGCAACTTCCCAATAATGCTGGTTGGATAAAAATAATCACAGGTGAATATGAAGGAATTCGGTCTGCCATTCCAAGTTATAGCGAACAGTTTTTATACCATTTGCATCTTCAGCCAAAGCAACGTTTTTCAGTAAATTTTGAAGAGGAGATTGAGGTTGCTGCCTTTCTTCCCTTGACAGAACTTGAAATCAATGAAACTCAATTTCAGCAAGGTGATTTTATTGAATTTGATCGTGAAGAAGGTGAGATACTATTCTCAAATTCTACCGATGTTCCCGCAGATGTTATTATTTTTGGTGGTGAACCATACGACGAACCAATTTTTGCTGAAGGTCCTTTTGTAATGAATTCTCCAAAAGATATTGCAATGGCTTACAGAGAATTTTTTGGAGGTAAATATGGTTCAATCACTAAATGATAAAATATGAAGTACTATCTATTTTTCCTTTTGTTAGCATGGAATCTGCCGCTCTTTTCTCAATATGAAATACTAAATTCATCAATTGATTCTTTGCTTAAAGTTCAAAGCTCAACACCTTTTAATGGAGTTATATATTGTGTCTCTGATGATAAGATTGTTTTAAATAGAGTTCAAGGTTTTTCTGATATGACAGCTAAATCGCCTTTAAACCTCACCGATCAATTTGTCATTGGTTCAATTAGCAAACAATTCACTGCGGCAATCATCTTGAAGGAATACGAGCGTAATAATGTGCAATTGCATGTTCCGATTCGATGGTATTTACCTGAGTTAAAACAGAAATGGGCTGACTCGGTGACAATTCATCAATTATTAACGCATACGCACGGAATTGTTGATATGAACAAGCCATCAATTTTTCCAGCAGGAACAAGCTACAATTATTCACAGATTGGATATGACCTACTTGCTAAGATTGCTGAACGGGCAACAGGAAAGAAATTTGATGTGCTCAGTAAAGAATTATTTAAAAAATGTGGAATGACAAGCACCTTACATCCAGATAGTGACGGGATAAAAAGTTTGGTGATTGGATATACGGCTAAAAAGGATGAATTAGAAGTTGAAGTAAATTCATTTCAAAACTATCCAGCAGCAGGTTGTTTTATTTCAACGGCTGAAGATCTTGTAAAATGGAATGAATGCTTATATGGAGGCAAAGTGCTGAAAAAGAAAACACTTAAATTATTGCAAACTCAGTATGAAGGTGCTGTAAGAAATCATCCACTTTTTGGCGAAACACATTATGGATATGGAATTACCATAACCAAAGTAAATGATCAATTACAATTAGGTCAAACTGGTTTTGTCCCTGGATTTGTTTCCATGAATTATTACTTTCCGGAAACGAAAACAAGTTTAATTATGCTTTCAAATACCGTCTATGGTGAAGGTGATTTGAAAAAAGCCTTTGAATACCATGTAAAAATTCTTGAACTTTTTCGAACTGTTAATGATATTTGGTAGTTCTCTTAATTCTTAATAAATCATAAAAAAATAGTAAAACTTTAATAAATGATAGTAATACTATTATATTTGCATGAAATACTATTTTTATGCAATCATTTATTCAGAATATAAAGTTGCCGATTAACGAAAAACTCTATTTGAAAGATCCCCAATCTTCCGAGATTGGAAATAAAATTTTGAATGAAAGTATTAATTTAATCAATGAAATCGGGTTTGAGAAATTCACTTTCAAAAAATTAGCTACTAAAATCTCAACAACAGAGGCTTCGATTTATCGCTACTTTGAGAGTAAGCACAAACTGTTATTGTATCTAATTAATTGGTATTGGAGTTGCATCGCAACACGACTATTGATTGAAACAAGCAATATCATCGATCCTGTTTTACGATTGAAGAAAGCAATTCATATTCTAACGGCCATTCCAAACCCTCAATTTGATCAAGTCTTGGCTAATGAAATATTTTTGAAAGAAATCATCATCAATGAAGCATGGAAGGCATTTTTAACAAAAGAAATTGACAGTGAGAACAATGATGGTGTTTTTAGTGTTTACAAATCGGTCGTAAATGATCTTGTTGAAATGATCAAAGCAATTAGTCCCCAATATCTTTATCCAAATATGTTGGTCACGGCTGTTATAGAAGGAAGTAATCAACAACGATTTTTCGCACAACATTTACCAAAACTGACAAATTCGAGTTCAGAATCGGATTTCGTAGAACAATTTTATCAAGACATGATTTTTAAAGCAATTCAACATGATTAATAATTCAACATCAGTATTTAGTCGTTTTATTGGCTTATTAAAGCCCGATTATAAAGAGATTAAGAACATTTACATTTTTGCTGTTTTTAGCGGAATTCTTTCATTGGGTTTACCTTTAGGTATTCAAATGATTATCAATTTTATTCAAGTTGGACAAGTTAGTACATCTTGGATTATATTGGTTTTACTAGTCGTTGGTGCGATTGGCTTTTCAGGTTTATTGACCATTTATCAAATGAGAATTACTGAAAACCTTCAGCAACGAGTTTTCACAAGATCAGCTTTCGAATTTGCCGGAAGAATTCCACAAATGAAATTGATAGACATGCTGAAATTAAATGCAAATGAATTGACGAATCGATTCTTTGATACTCTTACAATTCAAAAAGGGATTTCGAAATTATTAATCGATTTTACTGCAGCGATTTTACAAATTCTTTTTGGGTTGATTTTGCTTGCGTTTTATCATAGTTTTTTCATTTTTATTGGGCTTTTTTTATTGGTGCTATTATTTATAATTGTTCGATTAACGGCAAAAAAAGGATTTGAATCAAGTTTAAAAGAATCTTCTTACAAATACAAAATAGCGAATTGGTTGCATGATGTTTCAAGGACTCGATTTAGTTTTAAAATGTCTTCCAAAGAAAAAATGCACATGGAAAAAACCAATATGCATTTGCATGATTATTTGGGAGCTAGAGATAAACATTTTTCAGTATTGGTTCAACAATATTCATTTTTAATCGCATTTAAAATCCTAATTGCATTAACACTTTTAATTGTTGGAGGATTTCTTGTAATCAATCAGCAAATGAATATCGGACAATTTGTTGCTTCGGAAATCATTATTTTACTCGTGTTATCTTCTGTTGAAAAGCTAATTCTTAGTCTTGAGGTTATTTATGATGTGTTTACGGCAATAGAGAAAATTGGACAAGTAACGGATCTTCCATTAGAAGTGTATGAAGGTGAACGATTGGAATATAATAATGAAGCAGGCATGGCTGTTTCAATTCGCGACTTAAGTTTTAAATCGCATTTTTCACCGAAGAAATTATTGAATCATTTATCTGTTGAAATTCAGTCAAATCAACTGGTGAGTATTGTTTCTGATTCAAGTGCTTCAAGTAATGCACTATTTTATTTGTTGACTGGGATTTGCGACAATGCAAAAGGTTCAATTTCATTTGATAAAGTTCCTCAAGTGAATCTGAACAGTGCTGATTTACGTGAGCAAATTGGAACCTTGTTCGAACATGATCATTTAATCAACGGAAGCATATTTGAAAATATTCAATTTGGTAGAAAAGATGTTTCACTGAAAGTGGTTGTTCAATTGTCTGAAGAAGTTGGATTAGCAGATTTTATTCATTCACTGCCAGAAAAATATGAAACGCACATTGATAGTGAAGGGCATTTTATTCCGCGAGATGTTGAACTCAAAATTCTATTGCTTAGGTCAATGGTGAAAAAACCGCGTTTGTTATTACTTTATGAACCTACAGCAGGAATAAATGCAAATCAGAAAGAGCAAATTATGAATATGATAAATGCGTCAAATTGTTTAACCCGAATGATTGCAACTCAAGATGTTGAGATACATAAGATATCAGACTTGGTGGTTTATATTGAAAATGGAATAGCAAGAATTGAAGGGCCTAAACAACAAACTATTTAAACTATTTGTGTATGTTAAATTTATCGCCAACTAATAAAAGCAACTTAAGTTTAAAGAACTTGACTGCGATCAATCGTGTAGAAAGTAAAAGCACGTCAAAGAAAATTAAACGAACGTTATATGCATTGTTACTTATTTTATTGATTATTCTTTTCCTTCCTTGGACGCAGAATATACAGTCAACAGGGAAGGTTTCTACCTTACGTCCTGAGCAAAAACCTCAAACAATCAATACTGTCATCTCAGGAAAAGTCGAAAAATGGTTTGTGAAGGATGGTGACCGTGTGAAAAAAGGAGATACGATTCTGTATATTTCAGAAATCAAAGATGAGTATTTTGATCCAAATTTGATTGGACGAACAGAACAACAATTGAAAAATAAAGAACTTTCTGTTGTTTCGTACACGGATAAAATTCGAAATTTAGATGTCCGTGTCGACGCGTTGATTGATCAAGGTAGATTGAAATTGCAACAGGCAAAGTTGAAGATGACTCAAACCCAGTTGAAATACAAAACCGATAGTATAGAATTTCATACGGCAGAGTTAAACCTGAAAATTGCGGAAGAACAATACCATCGTTTTGAAAAGCTTTATAAAGACGGTTATAAATCTCAAACAGAGTTAGAAACACGTAAATTGACCTTGCAGCGAACGCAAGCAAATGTCGTAGCAACACAGCAAAAAATGTTACAAAGTCGAAACGACATTTTAGATGCACGAGTTGAGTACAGTGCAATTGAGTCTAAATTCAGAGACGAAGTTTCTAAGGCTGAGTCAGATAAGTTTACAGCATTGTCAAGTATGTATGACGCTGAAGTGGATGTTACAAAATTGCAAGGAAAAGTCGCAAATTATTCCATTCGAAATGGCATGTATTTTATTCTTGCACCACAAGATGGAGTTGTGACAAAAGTATTGTCGAGTGGGATAGGTGAAACAATCAAACAAGGACAGCCAATTGCGACAATTATGCCATCTGTTTATGATCTTGTTGTAGAAATGTATGTAAAACCAGTCGATTTACCAATTATTAGTGTTGGAAATAAAGTCCGTATTCAGTTTGATGGTTGGCCTGCAATTGTATTTTCTGGATGGCCGAATTCAAGCTTTGGAACATTCGAAGGCGAAGTGTTTGCAGTGGATAATTTTGCGGATGAACAAGGAAACTTCCGTGTATTAATTTCTCCTGATAAAAAAGGAAAACCTTGGCCAGAGGCATTACGTGTCGGAGGAGGAGCAAGTGCGATGATTTTACTAAAAGATGTTCCAATTGGATATGAACTTTGGCGATTGATCAACGGTTTTCCACCGCAATTTTATAAACAGAAAACGACCACTAAAAAAGCTGATAAATGAGAAGAATAATCGCACTTTTGTTTGTTTGTTCATTCTTGAATTATGTACATGGACAAACTACATTTTCAGATCAACGGTTTTATGAATTAGTGGTAAACAATCACCCTCTTGCAAAACAAGCAAACTTAAAACCTGATTTCGGGAAGTATAGTGTTTTAAAAGCTAAAGGTGGTTTTGATCCAAAATTGGAGAACGAAATCAATCAGAAATATTATAATTCTTCTAACTATTATAGTTTTTTAAATGCCGGTTTAAAAATACCAACATGGTATGGGATTGAAGTGAAGTCTGGTTTTGAAATGAATGAAGGATCTTATTTGAGTCCGCAATACAAAACACCAGCTGGTGGTTTATGGTATGGAGGTGTTGCTGTTAATTTGGGAGAAGGCTTGTTTATTGACCAGCGAAGAGCTGAATTATTTAAAGCTAGAATTTACCAAAACAGTACTTTGTTTGAACAACGACTTCAACTTAACGAATTGCTTTATGAAGCTGGGTATGCTTATTGGAATTGGGTATTAGCCTATCATTCAATGGGAATTATGCAAGAATCCTATCAGTTGGCAAATGAGCGTTATGAAGGTATTCGTCGCACAGCAGAAGTAGGTGATCGACCAGGAATTGATAGCGTTGAGGCAATTATTCAAGTGCAAAGTAGGGAAACTTTGTTGCGTAACTATGAAACAGATTTTAAAAACAACGGTTATAATTTATCTACTTTTTTATGGTCTGAGAATTTAGAACCGCTTGAATTGGATACTGCTACGGTTCCTGTTTCATTGGATTCAGTTAGTTTGGAATCTAATTTACTAATTGCCGAAAGCACCATGGATTCGCTTGTGATCAATCATCCATATTTAAAAATTAACGATTACAAAATACAAAGTTTAGAAGTTGATAACCGCTTAAAACGTGAACAATTGAAACCGGAATTGGCGTTGCAATATAATTTTTTAAATGAACCTGTCAATTACAATCCGTTTAACGATTTTTCTATTAATAATTACAAATGGGGATTGACTTTTGAAATGCCTATTTTTCTGAGAAAAGAAAGAGGTGATGTGGCGCTTTCGAATTTGAAAATTCAGGACGAAAAGTTCAATTTACAGAACAATCAAGCGTATATAGAATATAAGATTCGAAAAGCCATGGCAGATTACAGTAATGGTTTAATGCAGATTACTATTTATCAGAAAACAGTCGATGACTCAGGTAAACTGTTAGAAGCTGAAAAACAAATGTTTGAAGCAGGGGAGAGTTCATTGTTTTTGATCAATCAACGTGAATTGGCTTATATACAGTCGCGTTTAAAATTGATTGAAAGTCAAGTGAAATTACAACATGCAAAATTATCATTAAGTTATGCTGCTGCTGGTTTGTATTAAAAATCGTTGTTCCAAGCAAAATGTGTTTTGATGATTTGATCTTTTTCTCGTTCTAAATATTCAATAAAAGCTTTGGCTGCTGGAAACATCCGTTTTCCTTTCGTCCAAACAATGTTCCATTCGCTAGTCATTGGTAAATTTTGAATAGGAATAATGCAAAGCTGTTTGTTAATTAATTCGTTTCCGATCCCGATTAAAGGCATGATTGAAATACCTAATTTGGCGATGACTGCTTGCTTCACAGCTTCATTTGAGGTTAAGACAATTGAACGCTTAAATGCAATTTCTTGTCTGTTTAAAAAAGCTTCCATTGCATTACGAGTTGCTGAACCCGGCTCTCTGAAAATAAATGGAATATCAGTTGGTAAATCATGAATAGATTTTATTGAAGAATTTACAAAATCCATGTTCCCAACAAGATATAATTTGTTTTTCATCAAATTTATTCGCTCCAAATTTAATTTTTCAGGGAGTACAGAAACTAGTGAAAAATCAACAGCGTTTGATTCTAAATCAGAAACAATTTGACTTTTATTTGAGACATCCAATTTTAATTCAATATCTGGATGTGCATTTAAGAATTCAGTTAAAAAATAGGGGATTACATATTTACCAGTTGACACCACAGATATTTTTAACTGACCTGAAATGTTGCCTTTGTACGCTGCTGTTTTATAATTGATTTCATTTGCCTCGTTTAGTATGCGTTCTGCAGCTTGTGCAATCTCTTTTCCAAAATCTGTTACATACAATTTTCGATTGACAACTTGTGTTAGTGGTAGTTCAAAATGAGCCTGAAAATTTTTTAATTGAATGGATACGGCAGGCTGTGTAAGAAGTAATTCTGAAGCCGCTTTAGTTATACTTTCATGTTGAACAACTTTCAAAAAAATGTTCAATTGACTCAATGTATAGTTCATAAAAAGATTTTATAATGTACTATCAAATATAAATAAAAATTATCAAATAGGATTGGTCAATTTTGTAAAAAAAACAATGATGGTGAACGTTTTAATATACTTAAACACAGATTTTGATCCTTATCAATTGGTAGAAAAACTTTTTGAGGAAAAACTAATCGCTAAAGCAACAATTGATTTGGATAATAAATCCTACCAAATGGAAGAAGATGGCTTGGTAATTCGTCATTATAACGTTCTTACACTTCAAACAAGATCTCTTCTTTTTACAAAGCTTGAACAGTTTGTTGAAAAGTCTTTTGGGTCCAATATTCCAATTTATTCCTTACCAATAACTCAGTCAAATAGTTGGTTTGACAATTATGTGCGAAATCAAACAAAAAAGTAAATTATGGGAAGCTTAACAATTAATTTAATTGATGGAGAATTTAATCCTGAAGATGCAAAAGAAATTTTGATTGATTTAATTAACAAAAAGATTCAATTTCATTCGTTGAAAAGTCACGAAAATTGGGAGCGTTTTGGACAAGTTGACGATTTTGCAACAAGTAGAATTATAGCATTGGAAAGCGCTAGAGAAAAAGTCATCGCTATGTCAAAATTAACTTTACCAAATGACTTTAAACTTAATATAAAATCAACCATAGAAATTGATGGGTTAAATGATTTTTAAAGGGCGTAAAATAGTGATTGCGACAATGCACAATAAGGAAAAGGTAATTGCGCCGCTTCTTGAGCAACATTTTGGTGTTTCGTGTATAACGGCGAGTCAATTAAACACTGATTGTTTTGGTACGTTTTCGGGTGAAGTTGAACGAAAATTGAGTCCGTTAGAAGTTTTACGTGAGAAATGCTACGCAGCAATGGACTTGGAGAATTGTGATATGGCAATTGCAAGTGAAGGCTCATTTGGTTGTCATCCAATTTATCATTTCACAAACGCAGATGATGAATTCGTGATGTTCATTGATCGAAAGAATAACATTGAAATTGTCGATCGAGAATTGTCGGTGAAGACTAATTTAAATGCATCTTATTTGAATGACATTGATGAATTATTGGAGTTCGCTGAAAAATGTCAATTTCCTTCTCATGGTTTAATACTGAAAAACAAAGAAACTGAGTATTCTTATCTTGAAAAAGGAATTACCTCAAAAGAGAAATTAATTCAATGCTTCAATGAATGTATGTCGATTCACGGTTCTGTTTTTATTGAAACAGACATGAGAGCAATGTTCAATCCAACACGTATGGAGGTTATTGCAAGGGCTACAGAAAAGTTGTGTGAAAAAATCAACTCAACATGTCCAAATTGTTTGTTTCCAGGTTACAGTGTTCAAAAGGTGCACGCTGGTTTACCTTGTGAATCTTGTTCGTTGCCAACCAAATCTACCAAAGCGCTTGTTTATCAATGTAACTCTTGTTTGTATGAAGAAATTAAAGAATTTCCACATGGCAAATATATGGAGGATCCAATGTATTGTGATTTCTGTAATCCTTAAAAAATGTAACAATGATATCGACAAATATAGATACTGCAAAACAACTACTACAAAATGAAGGAATTATTGGTTTTCCAACAGAAACCGTTTATGGTTTGGCGGGAAATGTCTTTAGTGATAAAGCGATTCGTTCAATCTTTGAAATGAAGAATAGACCTTATAACAATCCATTGATTGTTCATATTGGGAACATTGAACAATTGGATAAGGTCAGTCAAGAAATTCCATTAAAAGCGAGGATATTAGCCGAACAATTTTGGCCAGGACCATTAACCTTACTGTTGAAAAAGTCATCTGAAGTGAGTGATTTGGTCACTGCTGGACAATCAACAGTCGCTGTTCGAATGCCAAATCATTCGCTTGCTTTAGACCTCTTAAATAGTCTTAATTTTCCATTGGTTGCACCAAGTGCAAATCCTTATCAATCAATTAGTCCAACATCTGCCAAACACGTTGAACACTATTTCGGGAATCAAGGACTTTTTATCTTAGAAGGTGGTGAGTCAATCAATGGTCTAGAATCCACAATTGTTGGATTTGAAGAGGACGAAGTGATCGTTTATCGACATGGAGCAATTCCTCTTGAAGAATTAGAGAGTGCTGTTGGTTCTGTTCGCTTGAATGAAGAGCAAAAAAATGGAATCGTATCTCCTGGGATGGCCGCAAAACATTATTCTCCAAAAACGCCATTGATTTTTGCAGATTCACTTATTAAACAAATCGAACATTTTGAAACGAAAGATATTGCAGTCATTTGTTTCGATAAACTCCCTAAGTTATTCAATATGGAAAGTTCAATTATATACAGTTTTCAAGGGAATTTGGAAAATGCTGCAAAACGACTTTACGGATTATTACATGAGTTAGATGATAGAAATTTAGAATGCATTCTAATTGAAAAATTTCCTGATCAAGGATTGGGTAGAACTATAAATGATCGCTTAAAAAGAGCAGCCACATTAAATTAAACATATATGAATTTAGATTTATTACTCGTAAACATTACAAATCCAGTACTACTATTTTTTATTCTTGGAATCATAGCTTCTATATTGAAAAGTGATTTGGAAATTCCACCTTCATCATTCAAATTCATTTCCATTTATTTGTTGTTTTCAATCGGATTTAAAGGTGGGCAAGAGCTGGCACACAGTGAGATTAATTCGACAATTTTGTTCAACCTACTTCTCGGGATAATTGTTTCAGCTCTAATTCCACTGTATACGTTTTTTATTCTCAAACGGAGGCTTGATACGTGGAATGCTGGAGCAATTGCATCAGCCTATGGTTCTGTTAGTGCTGTGACTTTTGTCTCGGCTTCATCTTTTTTAGAAGTTCAAAATATACATTTTGATGGTTATTTAGTAGCTGTAATGGCTTTCATGGAATTTCCGGCAATTATCGTTGGTGTGCTTTTAATGAAACGGTATGACACAGATAAATCAAAACACTTGAGTATCGGACAAACGTTGAAACATTCAATTTCAAATGGAAGTGTCTTGATCATTTTAGGTAGTTTGATTATAGGCTATATCTCTAACATTCAGCAAGCGGCAGAATTTAAACCGTTCACCACGGATATTTTCAAAGGGTTTTTAGCCATCTTTTTGTTGGAAATGGGTATCACAACCGCCAAACGATTTTCAGCATTCAAAAAACAAGGAGGATTCATAATTGCATTTTCACTTGTAATTCCTGCTGTAAATGGTTGCTTAGTGGCTTTTTTGAGTCAATTCGTAATTGATGACATTGGAAATCGATTCATATTTTCAATCCTCGCTGCAAGTGCTTCTTATATTGCCGTTCCAGCTGCAATGCGATTAGTAGCGCCAAAAGCAGATCCAGGTTTGTACATTCCAATGGCGCTTGGGGTAACATTTCCGTTCAATTTGACAATTGGGTTTCCTTTGTATTATTGGATGATTAATGCAACTATGTAATTTTAGAAAAACAATATTGTTCTAATTGATTTCATATGCACCAATGTCTACTGTTGGACCAATTCGTGGATTTCCAGCAATATCCAACGGTAAAAAAGTTTGTAAGGTTGAATTTCCATTGTTATTCAAGGTAGAACCCAGAGAAAAGGTAAAATCATTGTCAGTGATGTTTGAAAACAATGGATTGTTGTTCCAAAAGATAGATGCTAAGAAAGAATCTGTCATTGTCGGAGTTCGTTTAATCAAACAATTACGAATATCAAAATTCAAGTTTATAGCGATATCAGAAATTGTATCGATGACCAATTCGACATCTTGTCCACCATAAATAACACTGTTGTATATTTTTCCTTCGTTAATTGAACCGATGTTTTGTGTTCCATTTGCAAAATCATTGTAAAAATTACTAATTCCAACAGCAGGAGTAGACGATTGGCCATCACCAAATCCGATTAGATCACAGAAATTGAAATTGAAATCACCACCTTCTAAAACGAGTAGGGCATGATTACCATTTTTTGCAATAACGCAATTTTCAGCTTTTACTTTCGCCCCAGAATAAATGAAAATTCCATAACGCGCATTATTTGTTATTGTCGTATTTGTAACTGTCAACGTATAGCCCGGAAATGAATTGTCTCGTGAATAAAGATGAATCCCAGAAGTTCCGTTTTTTATAATGGCATAGTTTATTGTTGATGGACGTGCTTCTTGAAAATAAATACCATAGTATTGCCCTGATACATTATCATACAAAGATTCTAATCGATCGCCTTGAAATGTTACTTCATGTCCTAAACTTCCTTGAACATCCAACGTTCCCTTGTATACAAGGGAACGTTGGATG
>Ga0207967_1000024_pt1 | contig 133669 bp, 111 predicted proteins | sample LakWasMet20_HOW5_2_FD_183866 | JGI IMG/M metagenome (GOLD analysis project Ga0207967, IMG submission 183866) | Freshwater sediment methanotrophic microbial communities from Lake Washington under simulated oxygen tension - Sediment Metagenome... | ecosystem: Environmental > Aquatic > Freshwater...
CACAAGATCTATCCGTAGAGAAAATTTGGAAAAAATATGAATTTTCAGGTGCATATATAGATGGATTTAGATCTATGAAAGATGGAATTCATTACACCAAACTTGACGAAAATGACGGTAAAATTTCGATCACAAAACATGTTATTACAGATGCTAATGCGACTCCAGAAACACTTGTCACAGGTGACCAATTAAAACACAATGGAAATGCGATTAGTATTGACGATTATTTTTTCAATGACGATGAAACAAAAATTTTAATTACAACGCAAACAACTCCGATTTATCGAAGAAGCTTCAACGCTGTCTACTTTCTGTTTGATTTAAAAACAAAATCCTTAAAACCGCTTGACGAAACGCATCAACCTCAAACGTTAGCTGAATACTCCCCAGACGGTACAAAAGTTTCTTTTATTCACAAAAATGACCTGTTTGTAAAAGACATTGCATCTGGAAAAGTAACTCAATTGACAGAAGACGGAAAAAGAAACAAAGTCATCAATGGTACAACTGACTGGGTATATGAAGAAGAATTTTCTATTACAAAAGCCTATGGTTGGTCTCCCGATAGCAAATACATTGGTTTCTTAAAATTTAACGAAAAAGAAGTGAAAGAATTCACTTTGACCTATTACAAAGAATTGTATCCAGAATTGTACACTTTCAAATATCCAAAAGCAGGAGAAGCAAACAGTAAAGTTACTGCACACATCATCGCATTAAAAGGTGGTAAAATCACGAATTTGGACTTAGGTGAGTACGAATACATTCCTCGAATTCAGTGGTCAGGTAATTCGAACAAACTTATTTTACAAACGTTAAACCGTCATCAAAACCATTTGAAATATCACTTGATTGATATGAATGGTAAAAAAGCAACGCACAAAGTTTTCTATGAAGAGAAAGATGCTCAATATGTTGAAATCGATAATAATTTGCTGATTTTAAAAGACGGCAACACGATTCTTCGTACAAGTGAACAAGATGGATATAACCATATTTACAAACTAACATTTGACGGACAAAGTACTCAAATCACAAAAGGAAACTGGGATGTTATTGATTTCTTCGGTATAGATGAAGAAAAGGGAACCATTTATTATTCTTCTGCAGAAAAATCTCCAATATCAAAAGGGATTTACAAAGTCAACCTTGATGGGAGCGGTAAAAAGTCAATTTCGCTTGAAACAGGAATGAATGACGCAGAATTCACTTCTGGAATGAAATATTTCGTTAAAACGTATTCAAATGCAAACACTCCACCTGTTTATACCTTGTGCGATAATGATGGGAATGAGATTACAGTTTTAGAGGACAATTCAAAACTAAAAGCCGTATTAGCGAATTATAAATTGGCGACAAAAGAATTTGTAAGTTTCCATTCTGGCTCAACAACATTGAATGGCTCGATGATTAAACCGGCAAACTTTGATCCGACGAAAAAATATCCGGTTTTCATAACTATTTATGGTGGCCCTGGTCATAATGAAGTCAGTGACGCTTGGGATGGAAATGATTACATGTATCACCAATTGTTAGCACAAAAAGGATACATCGTTGTATCTGTAGATCCAAGAGGAACGATGTACAGAGGAGCAGAGTTTAAAAAATCCACTTATTTGCAATTAGGAAAATTAGAGGTGGAAGATTTTATAAATACAGCCAAAGAATTACAAGGAATGAGTTTCGTGGATCCAAACCGAATTGGAATTCAAGGTTGGAGTTATGGCGGTTTCATGACTTCTTTGGCTATGACAAAAGGTTCAGATGTTTTTAAAATGGGAATTGCTGTTGCTCCCGTTACCAACTGGAAATACTATGACAATATCTACACGGAGCGCTTTATGAGAACACCTCAAGAAAATCCAACTGGATACAATGACAATTCTCCTATCAATTTTGTAAATCAATTAAAAGGAAAATATTTGCTTATCCATGGATCCGGTGATGACAATGTACATTATCAAAATACGATGGAAATGATCAATGCCTTGGTAAAAGCAGACAAGCAATTTGATTTATTTATTTACCCGAACAAAAATCATGGGATTTACGGTGGAAACACGCGTAATCACTTATTTACCATGATGTTCAATTATACAATTGAAAACCTGTAACAAGCACTTATTTTGTTCGAAATCACAAATTGTTAATTTTTTGAAAAAATAATCCGTCAAACATGTTTTTTTAAAACAAATAGTTTACTAATTTAGGCGTGAAATAAATAACGACGTAAATAATTGGCATTATTAAGATGAGCGAGATTGCGAAAATTGAACTAGAAGGGAAAACATACGAATTCCCTGTAATTACAGGAACTGAAAACGAAAAAGCTATTGACATTAGCAAACTTCGTGATACAACTGGTTACGTAACATTAGACACTGGCTACAAAAACACTGGTGCAACGAAAAGTGCGATCACTTTTTTAGATGGAGAAAAAGGAATTCTTCACTACCGTGGATATCCAATCGAGCAATTAGCTGAAAAAGCTACTTTTATTGAAGTTGCTTATTTATTGATTTATGGTGCTCTGCCAACGCAAGCTCAATTAGATTCATTTTCAAACAGCATCACAAAACATACGTTGGTGCATGAGGATATGAAACAATTCTTTGAAGCGTACCCTGCGAAAGCGCATCCAATGGGTGTATTAGCTTCTATGGTGTGTTCTTTATCGACTTTCTATCCTGAATCATTGGATCCAAACAGAAGTGCTGAAGCGAAAGACTTAACAATTCATCGTTTGCTAGCGAAGTTGCCAACCTTGGCTGCTTGGTCATACAAAAATGCAATGCGTCACCCTTTCATGTATCCTAAGAATGAGTACGATTATTGTGCTAATTTCTTACACATGATGTTCGCTATGCCAACTGAAGATTATAAAATTGACCCAGTTGTTGTTAGTGCATTGAACAAATTATTGATTTTACATGCTGATCACGAACAAAACTGTTCTACTTCTACAGTTAGAATTGTTGGTTCATCACAAGCAAATTTATACGCAACAATTTCCGCTGGTATTTCTGCATTGTGGGGCCCACTTCACGGTGGTGCTAACCAAGCAGTAATCGAAATGTTGGAAAAAATCCACAATGATGGTGGAGATGTTGACAAATGGGTTGCTAAAGCAAAAGATAAAGATGATTCATTCCGTTTAATGGGATTTGGTCACCGTGTTTATAAAAACTTTGATCCACGTGCTACGATTATCAAAAAAGCATGTGACGATGTTTTAGAAAAAATGGGAATCAATGATCCAATGTTGGAAATCGCTAAGAAATTGGAAAAAGTTGCTTTGGAAGACGAATATTTCAAAGCGCGTAACTTGTATCCAAACGTAGATTTCTATTCAGGTATTATTTACCGTGCTTTAGGAATTCCAACTGAAATGTTTACTGTAATGTTTGCATTAGGTAGACTACCAGGATGGGTTGCCCAATGGAAAGAAATGACTGAGAACAACGAACCAATTGGAAGACCAAGACAAATTTATACTGGTGCTACACCAAGAGATTACGTTGATATTTCAAAAAGATAATCCTTCAATGAGGAACATAAAAAAAGCCGTTAATCAATGATTAACGGCTTTTTTGTTATTTACAATTTTTCTTATTCTTCTGAATTTTGATCATTTTCAGCAGGATTCAATTTGTGAAGTTTTTTCGTACCATCATAAATGGAGTATTTTCTGAAACTACATTCCAACTCACCATTGAACACTTTAATTTTCTTGTCTGGTTTTAAACCAATTGATTTAAAACCTTCATCGCTTGAAGAAAGTACCCAACAATCAAATCCTTTCATTTCGCGTTTCATCCAACTTCCAAACTCCTCATACATCTCTTCAATCTCCTCACCCATTCGAATTCCGTAGGGTGGATTTGAAATTAATGTTCCTTTTTCTTCTGGAGCTTTCACATCTTGAAATGGTAAAACCGATGTTTTTACAAATCGTCCAAAAGGCAACGCTCTTAAGTTTCGTCGAGTTTTAAGAATCATCTCATCACTAATGTCCGATCCTATAATTTCACAAGGCAATTCTGTTATACGCTTACGCGCGTCATTCAACATTTTCTCCCAAACTTCAGCATTGAAATTTGACAGATTTTTAAATGCATAATGTTGGCGTTCAATATTCGATGGTATTCCTGTTGCTAAGAAAGCTGCTTCAATCAATAATGTTCCAGAACCACAGAACGGATCCATGAAAGTCGATTTACGATCCCAACCACTCAAACGAATTAAGCCAGCTGCAACTACCTCATTCAATGGCGCTTCTCCAGCTGTCTCACGATAACCTCTTTGGAACAATGGAACACCACTCGTATTTACAGAAATTGTTGCCTTGCGATCTCTAATGTATAAATCAAACATCACTTGAGGCGTTTTAATGTTTACATCAGGACGTTCATTTAATTGCTTTCTAAATGTATCCGCTATCGCATCTTTCACTAACAAATAAGGGAATTGCGTGTGATTGAACATATCTGAAAAAACGGCACCTTTCACTGCAAACGTTTTGTCCACAGAGAAAATACTTGGCCAATCAATTCGCATGCATTGTTTGTACAAATCGTCCTCATCTCGTAAATCAAATTCTGCAATTTTCACCAAAACAGAGATCACACAACGACAATGCAAGTTTAGTTTATAAACATCTTCCCAATCTCCTTTCAAGTAAACCGCTCTATTGGCCATTATCATTCCCGAAAAGCCTAACTCCTCTAATTCTTGCATTACTGCTTCCTCTAACCCAAATACGGTTTTAAGTGTAATTGTTAATTTACGAGTTGGCAATGTTGATTTATCTTTCATTTTAATAACTTTAAGTGCAGAAACACTATTTTTGTACAAAAGAACGAATTTGAAATCAATTAAGCGGTATATCATTGTCTTCATCTGTTGTTTCTATTCCACTATTTCCAATGCGCAACAAAAAGTTGGGCTAGTATTAAGTGGTGGTGGAGCAACTGGACTTGCCCATATTGGCGTTCTAAAAGCCCTTGAAGAAAGAGGAATTCCTATTGATTTTATTACTGGAACATCTGCCGGTGCACTTGTCGGATCAATGTATGCTGCTGGATACAGTCCTGAAGAAATAGAGCAATATGTTTTAAGCGAAGAATTTCAATTAATGTCGAAAGGAAAAGTAAAATCCGATCAACGATTTTTATACAAAGAAGAAGAAAACAATGCAAGTCTAATTGACTTTTCATTCTCTAGAGATAGTATTTTAAAAAAATCACTTCCCACAAACTTTATTACTTCTTCCTATTTGGATTTTGAAATGATGAAAATGTTGGGTACAACTGGTGCGAGTTATGGTAATAATTTTGACAGTTTATTTGTCCCATTTCGCTGTGTAGCATCTGATATTGTGAAAAAAGAAAGCGTTGTCTTTTCGAGTGGCAATCTGAATCAGGCTGTTCGCGCATCCATGACATATCCTTTCTATTTCAATCCTATTCGCATTAATGATGTATTGTATTTTGATGGCGGACTCTACAATAACTTTCCAGCAAATGTGATGTACCATGACTTTAATCCTGATTATATAATTGGAAGTAATGTATCATACAATGCTGAATTGCCAATGGAAGATGATTTAATAAGTCAGATAACAAACATGTTGGTTTCGTATTCGAAATATGAATTGCCTTGTGATTACGGAGTGATGATACAGCCGGAAACTTCCATTTCGACTTTCGATTTTGCAAGTGTTGAGGATGCCGTAAACGCGGGCTATAACTCAGCGATGAAGTACATTGATTCAATTGAACATCATGTAGACAGAAGAATTTCAAAAGAGGAATTAGCAAAACGAAGAGCAGCATTTAGATCAAAAGTTCAACCATTAGTAGTTTCTTCAATCAGTAATAATTCCAATCGAAACAGGGATATTACCTATGCGAGGAAATCAATGATTCGAATGAAGAAAAGTGAAGAGCTTGATTATGAAAAACTTGAAAAAAGATATTTTAGATTATATGCAACACCTCAAATTGAATTTATCTATCCTCTTCTAACATTAAAAAAAGACAGCACCTATAACCTGAACCTGGAAGTAAGAAAAGCGAAAGATTTTAAATTAACAGTTGGTGGACATTTCTCTTCACGAGCAGTCAATACAGGATATCTTGGAATTGATTATCGATCTATCGGAAAGACTGCTTCTACAATTCATGCGTCTTCTTACTTTGGTAAATTCTATGGATCTGCCAAATTAAAATACACCTTGGAAATCCCATCCGTATTCCCAATTTCAGCATCTGCCTATTTTGTGATGAATCGATGGGATTATTTCCGAAGTTTTGCAACATTTTTTGAGGACGTAAAACCCTCCTTTTTGGTTCAAAATGAAATGTACTATGGACTAAAATTAATTCATCCAATTGGCAACACAACCAAAAGTGCATTCGACGTTAGAATGTTCAACCTTGAAGATGATTATTATCAGACAGAAAATTTCACAAATAAAGACACATCGGATATTACGCGTTTTGATGGAGTTTCTGCTTGTTGGGAATTTGAAAAAAACTCTCTCAATAAAAAACAATTCGCTAATTCTGGACATTTTTTCAAATTTAAGTCGCGTTATGTCAACGGAAAGGAAATTAGTATTCCAGGCTCTACTTCTCTTTCAGATTCTATCAATGAGCACTTACATTCATGGATTAATTTGAGTGCAGAATTTCAATCATTTATCGTAAACCATCAAAATTTTCATTTCGGAATTCATGGAAAAGGTGTATTTAACAGTCAATCGCTATTTACCAATTACACCGCGACATTGCTATCAATGACTTCATTTTCATTAGTTCCTGATGCAGAAACGTTTTTTTTACCAGAATATCGATCGCCACAATTCATTGGAATCGGCGTGAACACAATTTTCACAATTAAGAAGAACATTGACATTCGATTTGATGGATACTTTTACCAGCCGTTTGTTATTGTTCAGAAAAACGACGATGGCTCTCCTACTTACTCTAAACCATTTAAAGGAGAGACATATTTGGCCTCAGCGAGTGTTATTTATCATTCTTTCATTGGGCCGGTTAGAGCAACAATCAATTATTTCCCAAAACAAACTTTATCTCCTTTATCTTTTCAGGTGAGTTATGGTTTTGTATTATTTAATGAACGAGCGATTCGTTAATCGAAAGCTGTTCATTATCTTTGCCTAGAATATTATCAGATGGAAAAAATAATTTGTGGAATTCAGCAAATGGGAATCGGAGTACCAAACGTGGCTGAAGCTTGGAAATGGTATAGAAAATTCTTTGGAGTTGACGTTAAAGTTTTTGAAGAAGCGGCAGATGCTCCTTTAATGACGCGCTATACTGGTGGAGTTGTTCATTCTAGAACAGCAACCTTAGCTTTAAGTATGGAAGGCGGTGGCGGATTCGAAATTTGGCAATTTACAAGCAGACCTACAGAAAAAGCATCTTTTAACATTCAATTAGGCGATTTCGGTTTGTATTCGTGTAAAATAAAATCGCGAAATGTGGCTAAAAGTTATGAATACTTCAAGTCAAATGGCGCAACAATAATTGGTGACTTACACAAAAATCCTGCAGGAAAAGATACTTTTTTCGCTCAGGACCCGAATGGTAATATTTTTCAAATTGTAGAGGGAAGAGGCTATTTTTCAGCCACTGGTCATTCTTCAAATTGTGGAGGTGTTGCTGGTAGTATTATTTGCGTTAGCGATATTGACAAAGCATTACCTTTGTATAAAGACATTTTAGGCTATTCAACTGTCGATTACGATGTAACAGAAACTTTTGATGATTTAGCATCCTTACCGGGTGGAACAGGGAAATTTAGACGTGTTCTTTTGAGTCACAAAGACGCAAGAAAAGGCCCATTTGCTCGATTGTTAGGTCCAACTGAAATTGAGTTAATTCAAGCAATAGATCGAACAGATTGTAAAAAAATATTTGAAAATCGCTTTTGGGGTGATTGGGGATTCATTCACCTTTGCTTTGACGTTCAAGGAATGAATTTACTACAACAAGAGTGCGAATCGAAAGGATTTCCATTCACTGTTGACAGTTCTGATACTTTCGACATGGGTGAGGCTGGTGGACGATTCTCATATATTGAAGATCCTGATGGAACATGGATTGAATTTGTGGAAACACACAAAGTTCCAATCATGAAAAAATGGGGATGGTATATCAACTTGAAGAACAAAAAACCTGGTAAACATCTTCCAAATTGGATGCTAAAAGTCATGGGAATGAATAAAGTGAAAGATTAGTCAATTGACTAAAACGCCTTATTCATTTAGTTAACGGTAATTTTCTGATCTAAAATTTCAGTATATTTGATTTCTCTTTATTGAACTAATTATGAAAAAAACAATTCTATTCTTATTCAGCTGTATAATCGGTGCGATTATTCTTTCTTCTTGTAATGAAGAGGTTGATATGATTGGTGATTTCCAAGAAACAGCTGTTGTATACGGATTGTTAGATAAATCTGAGAATGTTCATTTCATTAAAATCACACGTGCTTACATCGGCCCAGGAAATTCATTAGAAATTGCTCAAATTCCGGATTCAAGCTATTTTGACCAAGTAGATGCGACAATAACAGAACGAATTAACGGTACTCAAACACGCGTTTGGACATTGCAAGATACGATTGTAGAAAATAAAGATACACAAGGAGTTTTTTATGCCCCAACTCAAAAATTGTATTATTTCACTACGACTTCTGGAGCACCTTTAGATAACAATGGAATCTACACACTTGATGTTTCAATTAATGATGGTGAATTTGAGGTTCAAGCTGCTACTGAAATCGTTTCAGGTATTAGTACTTCAGCAGATGGTCAAGGATTTAGATTTGATTTTGTCGAAAACCCAGGCGTTTTCCAGCAAAAAAGCATTTCTGTTGATGGTGGTAACTCATATGTTTTAAATACGTCATTGGAGGTTTTCTTTCATGAATTTAATACTGGCGTAGATACCAATCTATCTTCATTCAAATGGACCTTAGGTGAATATGATGTGACCCCTGGAAAATCCCAAGGCTTTTCAATTCCTGGTAAAACGTTTTATGATTTGATGGCTTCGAATGTAACAAATGATCCTTTAATAAATAAAAGACAAATGTATTCGGTTAAAATAATTGTTACTGGTGGAGCTGAAAACTTGTATAATTACATGAGTGTTAACCAACCTTCTTCAAGTTTAGCGCAAAATAAGCCAACGTACACAAATTTAACTGCAACGAATGGTCATAAAGTAGTTGGAATTTTCTCCTCACGTTATACCTATTCAATTGAGAAATTCTTTATCAACCCAAGTAATAACACATTACGAATGATGGCTCAAAAATCTGTTGCTGAACTTTGCACTGGAGCTATTACTGGAAATTTGTTTTTCTGTAGCCAACACGTTGGAGACAATGGAACATCTTACGATTGCCCTTGATTCCATTTCTGATTTAATTTTTCTTTTAATTTCTTTGTTAGTACCTTTAGCACATGTCTGAAAGGAAAACATTTTTCGTGGATGTTGTGCTGCCAATTCCTGTTCATAAGGAATTTACGTACCGCGTTCCATTTGAATTAAATGACGCTATTTGTATCGGTGGCCGTGTAATTGTACCATTTGGAAAATCTAAATTATACACGGGAATTGTTACGCGTGTTTCGGAAACAGCTCCATCAGAATATCAAGCAAAGTACTTAGAACATGTACTAGATGATCAACCAATAATCACCAAAGAACAATATAATTTCTGGAAATGGATCGCAACCTATTACATGGCTCCAATTGGCGATGTGATGAATGCTGCTTTACCTGCAAACTTCAAATTAGCAAGCGAAACAAAGATTGTTCTTCATCCCGATTTTGATGGTAAAATCAATCATTTAGACGATCGTGAATTGCAAATTGTTGAAACATTGGAAATTCGCGAAACACTTGATTTAAAAGAACTTTCTGAAATTATTGGAATTAAAACAGTTCAACCCATCATCAAACGCATGATGGACAAACGAATTGTTCTTTCCACTGAAGAGCTGAACGATAAATTTGTTCCAAAGACAGCTGTTTATGTCTTTTTACAGGATGCGTATTTGATTGAAGAAAATCTCAATCAAGCTATTAATTCGCTAGAAGTTAAAAAATCAACAGAAAAGCAATTAGAGGCTTTGTTAACCATTTTAAAAGAAGGTGAATACAACAATGGTACGTTAAAACCAATTTTGAGAAAAACACTTCATGAGCTGAATATTTCGCCTTCTGCTTTGAATACTCTTGAAAAAAATGGTGTCATTTCTCAGGGTAGGGTTGAAATTTCACGTTTCGATTTGAATGCGAAAGAACAATTTGCGTTTAAAGAATTGTCTTCAAGTCAAAAAGTCGCGCTTGACGAAATAAATACTAGCTTCGAAAAATTCAATACCACATTATTACATGGTGTAACAGGTTCTGGAAAGACAGAAATCTATGTTCAATTGATCCAAGAACAATTGGATTTAGGTAAACAAATATTGTTTTTACTTCCAGAAATTGCTCTTACAACTCAATTAATTCAAAGGTTAAGCGCTTACTTTGGTGACCAAATTGGTGTTTACCATTCAAAGTTCAATCAAAATGAACGTGTTGAAATTTGGAACCATGTACTTGCAAATGACCCAAATCGTTACCGTATTGTTTTAGGTGCTCGCTCTTCTGTTTTCTTGCCCTTTAGAGATTTAGGACTCATCATAATAGATGAAGAGCATGAATCATCTTTTAAACAATATGATCCTTCACCTCGTTACAATGCACGTGATTCAGCAATTGTACTTGCGCATTATTATGGAGCAAAGGTTTTACTTGGATCTGCAACTCCTGCAATTGAAACGTATTACAATGCAAAACAAGGCAAATACGGTTTCGTCGAATTACATAATCGATTTGGTGGAATTCAATTACCAGAAATCTTTTGCGCAGATGTAAAGAAAGAACGCCGTCAAAAAAGTATGCACTCACATTTCACAACGTATTTAATTGACGAAATGAGAGCAACATTGAACCGAGGTGAACAAATTATCTTGTTTCAAAACCGCAGAGGTTATACACCGATGTGGAGTTGTGAGATTTGTAATTGGACGCCAAAGTGTAAAAACTGTGATGTTTCACTAACTTATCACAAACAAACGAATTCGTTAAAATGTCATTATTGTGGACATTCATCTCCTCCAGTTGGTTCGTGTTCTGCATGTGGTTCGAATCGCTTGAAAATGGTTGGTTTTGGAACCGAAAAAGTGGAAGATGAATTGTCATTGGTCTTTCCAGACAAGACAATAAAACGTTTAGATTTAGATAGTACCCGATCCAAAAATGCGTACGAAGTAATAATAAATGATTTTGAACAACGCAACATCGATATTCTGATTGGAACTCAAATGGTCAGTAAAGGCTTGGATTTCGACAATGTCAGTTTAGTTGGTATTTTGGATGCAGATATGTTATTGAATCGCCCTGATTTTAGAGCATTTGAGCGATCGTACCAATTAATGTCGCAAGTTGCAGGAAGATCTGGAAGAAAAGGAAAACGTGGAAATGTAATCATACAAACGGGCGATCCTGATCATTGGGTCATTCAAAAAGTAATTCACCACGATTACAAAGGATTTTACGAAAGTGAAGTCATCGAACGTAAAAATTTCTTTTATCCGCCTTTTTATAAATTGATTGAATTCACCTTAAAACACAAGGATGAATATGTAGTTGAAAAAGGAGCTGCTGATTTAGCAGGAAGTTTGAGAGATGTTTTTAAGGAACGTGTAATTGGGCCTGAATTTCCCGTTGTTCGACGCATTCAAAACTTATACTTGAAACAGATTAAATTAAAACTCGAACGAGACGTTTCTGATAAAAAAATAAAGGAACGCATACAACAACTTCTTGACGAGTTTTATAGCGTTCCTTTAAATAAGTCGATTCGAATAATTGTGGATGTCGATCCCGCTTAACCTAGGTATGATTTGAGCATCCGGCTTCGGGACGTATGTTTCAATCTTCGAATAGCTTTTTCTTTAATTTGGCGTACACGTTCTCTTGTTAAATCGAAGCGTTCACCTATTTCTTCAAGTGTTAATGGATGCTTTCCATTCAGTCCGTAATACAATCGCACTACATCACCTTCTCGCGCAGTAAGCGTAGAAAGGGAGCGTTCGATATCTTTTCTTAATGATTCAACCACTAATTCTTTTTCTGGTCCAGGTAGTGAATCATTTAATAATACATCATACATACTTGATGATGATTCATCTCCTTCAACTAATGGCGCGTCCATCGAAATGTGACGACCATTGTTTGCCATTGATTGTTTCACTTCTTCTGGAGAACAATCTAAAAACTCAGCCAACTCATCTGCAGATGGCGGTCGCTCATACTTTTGTTCCAATTCGGAAAAAGCACGATTTATTTTATTAATTGTTCCTATCTTATTTAACGGCAAACGCACAATTCTCGCTTGTTCAGCCAAAGCTTGAAGAATCGACTGACGAATCCACCAAACGGCGTAAGAAATAAACTTAAACCCTCGTGTTTCATCAAAACGTTCAGCAGCCTTGATCAAACCTAAATTTCCTTCATTGATTAAATCAGGAAGAGACAACCCTTGATTCTGGTATTGTTTTGAAACAGACACCACGAAACGAAGGTTTGCTTTTGTTAATCTCTCCAAAGCAGCTTTGTCGCCAGCACGAATTTTTCGCGCCAATTCAACCTCTTCCTCTGCGGAAATCAACTCAACGCGACCAATTTCTTGTAAATACTTGTCAAGAGAAGCTGTTTCTCTATTGGTGACTTGTTTGGTAATTTTAAGTTGTCTCATGTTAGGTACTTTAAAAGTTTGTACTCTCACTTATATAACGTTTAAAATAACAATTAGTTGGTTCCCAAACGAATAAAAGATGATTAATTTCATGTTAAATGAATATTCTGTAGCTATCGTTGAATATTCTGTATTCTTAAACTATTAACGTGTACTTGAAAATTAGTTTCACTACCTTTGCGCAATGAATATTTTAATGGTTTGTTTGGGAAACATTTGTCGTTCTCCATTGGCTGAAGGAATTTTAAGAAGTAAAGTAGAAAAATTCAACTTAAACGTTGCAATAGATTCAGCTGGTACTTCAGGTTTTCATATTGGCGAAAAACCTGATTCTCGCATGCGAGCAACAGCACTTTCGTTTGGTGTTTCATTGGAGGATTTACGTGCGCGTCAATTTGTCGTGGCTGATTTTGATCAATTTGATATCATCTACGCGATGGACAGCAGCAATTACAACAATATTTGTTCATTAGCCCGCAACGAAAGAGATAAGCAAAAAGTCAAACTGATTTTGAACGAATTAGAACCTGGAAAGAATTTAGCAGTTCCAGATCCTTATTATGGAGGACAACAAGGCTTTGTAGACGTTTATAATTTACTCGATCAAGCAACAGATAAAATAATCGAAAATCTTAAATAAAATGGCACAAGAAGAAACAATTTCAAGAGGAAAAGTATATTTAATTCCAAACACTCTTGGTGGAGAGAGTACGAAAGACATTATTCCTCAGGAAGTAGCGGATTTGGCTGTGAGCTTACGTCATTTTGCTGTTGAAGACATTAAGTCTGCACGTCGTTTATTACGCAAAATGGACCGAGAATTTCCAATTGACGAAAGTCAATTTTTTGAAATCAATAAACGTACTGCAATTGAAGATTTACATAAAATCATGCGCGTTATTTATGCGGGAAACAGTGTTGGTGTTATTTCTGAAGCTGGTTGTGCCGGAATCGCAGATCCAGGAGCTGAATTAATTGCCTTAGCACATCAAAATGGAATTGAGGTTGCACCAACAGTTGGACCTTCTTCTATCTTACTAGCATTAATTGGAAGTGGATTTTCTGGACAAACTTTTACGTTTCATGGATATTTACCAAAAGAACGTAAAGACCGCGTTCGCAAGTTGAAAGATTTTGAAGGCGATGCAAGAAGATCTGGTTACACTCATATTTTCATGGATACTCCTTTTAGAAACATGAATGTATTAGATGATTTATTAAACGAATTGGCAGACACTACAATGATTTGTATTGCTTGTAATCTAACACTTCCAGATGCGATTATAAAAACAATGTCTGTGAAAGATTGGCGAGAAAAAGCGTTTGATTTGGCGAAACGTCCAACAATGTTCTTAATTGGAAACGCTCAGATTTAAAAAGCCAATCTGCAATTTGAAATTTGTAATCTGTAATCACTTAATTCCTCTGCGCTTTTTAATCGCATCGTAGGAATCTTGTATTTTCTGGAATTTCTCCTTCGCTCCTTTTTGGTACTCCTCACCCATTTGGGCAACTTTATCAGGATGGAATTTAATCGCCATTTGACGGTAGGCCTTTTTTACCTCATCATCGGTCGCGCTTGGTTCAATTCCTAATACACGGAAATCTGAATCAACATCGCGGTAGAACATGTTTTTTACACTATCAAATTCCACTTGCGGAATCCCAAGCATGTTTGCAATGTTTTGAATTACATTGATTTCAATAGTAGAAACATCTCCATCTGCTTTTGCTATACCAAAAAGATAATGTACCAAATGCACACGAACTTCTGGTTGCATACGCATACGGATATCCGAACATATTTTCTGTAAAGGAATATTTCCAGAGTCAATGAATTGCTTAAGTGTTTGTAAATGAGTTGAATTAAACTGAGGACCAAATTGTTGAGAAAAGAATGCCTTCACATAATCCAATTCTGCTTTTAGTACTTTTCCATCAGCTGTCATTACAGCAGCTGACAAAGCCATCAACATGGTAGGAACATCATTTACTGATGAACGCTGCTGATAGTAAGAAAACAATTCTTCAGCAGAAAATGTGCGTCCTTCTTTCTCCGCTTGTTTTTTCATGTTCCCCATGACCGCTTGATAGTTGTCAACCATTGTTCCAACAACAAATCCTAAAACAGCAGCGAAGAAATTTCTTCCAAAAATAAAATAGGCTCCAACGGCCAAAATCCACTTAAACAAAATTGTACTCTTTAAATTAAAAAAAAGGAGGAGCAACTTGCGCTCCTCCGATAAAATTATGCTATTTGTTCGATATTGCGTTCAATAAATTCATTTAACGCTTCTCCTTTTAACATTCCTTGTGACAACAAAGCTAAGTCAGTCAATTGTTTTACCGTCTGACCTTGCTCCTCATCCGACTTAGAAAGAAGACTTCCAATTTTCGGATGATTGGCATTAACCACCATGTTATAATTTTCTGGGAACGCTCCAAAGAAACCAGCTCCACCCATTTTTTGTTGCTCCATCATACGACGAATAAACTCCGGTTGTGTAATGATGATTGGTGCATCATCCTCACTCATACTTTCAAACTGAATGTGGTACTTTTCTTTGTTGATTGCCCCTTCAAAAACTGGCTTTAATTTCTCTTCTTCCTCTTTTGATAATTTAGAAGGAATTTCATCCGTTTTCTGAATCAATTTATCCAAGGTATCAGCATCTACACGGGCAAATGCAATGTTTTCAAACGATTGTTCCATTTTAGCAATCCAATGTGGTGCCAAAGGTCCGTCCAAATGCAAGACATCGTATCCACGATCGTTCGCTTTTTTAACAAAAGTAAATTGCTCTTCAGGATCATTTGTATACAAGAAAATAACTTTGTTATCCTTGTTCGTTTGAAGAACACCCACTTTTTCTTTGTATTCCTCAATTGTGTAATATTCTCCTTTTGAATTTTTAACTAATCCAAATGATTTCGCTTTGTCCGCAAATTTCTCTTCAGACAAGGTTCCATATTGAACGAACAATTGCAAATCTTCCCATTTATCTTCGAAATCTTTACGATCTTTCTTGAACATTTCCGCCAATTTATCAGCCACTTTTTTCGTGATATGCGCAGAAATTTTCTTCACATTTCCATCACTTTGTAGGTACGAACGAGAAACATTCAATGGAATATCTGGAGAATCAATAACTCCATGCAACAATGTCAAAAATTCAGGAACAATTTCCGCTACGCTATCCGTAATGAAAACTTGATTTGAATATAAATTGATTTTGTTTCGTTGAACTTCGATGTTTTCCTTGATGCGCGGGAAGTATAAAATACCCGTCAAATTAAATGGATAATCAACGTTCAAGTGAATGTGAAACAACGGACTTTCAAAGGTTGTTGGATACAATTCTCTGTAGAAAGTTGAATAATCTTCATCCGTTAAATCAATTGGTGCTTTTGTCCAAGCTGGTTCAGGATTGTTAATTTGATTAGGAACGTCAACTGCAAGGCGTTTTACTTTTCCATTCTCATCTTTTTCACCTTCTGGTGAATCAATGTATTCTGTTTTGTTTCCGAAGAATACAGGAATTGGTAAAAATTTACAGTATTTCGTTAGAATTTCAGAAATTTTCGCTTTCTCCAAAAATTCAATTGAATCTTCAGCGATGTACAAAATGATATCTGTTCCGCGATCTGCTTTTTCAATATCAGTAATTGTGTATTCTGGTGAACCATTACTTTCCCATTGAACCGCTTGTGATCCTTCATGACGTGAAAGTGTTCTGATTTGAACCTTTTCAGCCACCATGAACGCTGAATAAAATCCTAATCCAAAATGACCAATGATTTGCTCTGCGCCGTCGTTCCCTTTATACTGTTGAACAAATTCTTCAGCACCAGAAAATGCAATTTGATTGATGTATTTATCAATTTCATCTCCTGTCATACCGATTCCTCGGTCGCGAATTGTCAATGTTTTTTCTTCTTTGTTAAGGATTACCTCAACTTTTAATTCACCCAACTCACCTTTGTATTCTCCATTGCCCGTAAGCACCTTCATTTTTTGAGAAGCATCCACTGCATTGGACACCAACTCACGAAGGAATATTTCATGATCGGAGTACAAGAATTTTTTAATGATTGGGAAGATGTTTTCCGTTTGTACATTAATTTGACCTGTTCTCATAGTATCTATTTTTTGGTGTTTGGATTGTCAATCTTTATGCCACCACAATTTTTCTGACAAAAAGTCGGACAACCTAGACAAATTGGCTTTTAGACTAGAACGAAAAAATGTTAGTTTTGTAAAAAATATTGCAGTGCTTATATATTCAACGCTATTCATTCTATTTCTATTCCTTGTGTTGAGGTATGCACGTTTTTTTCAAATTTCCGAATTTAATAAATGGACGCTTCCAGTTGCTTTTTTAATTAAAATTGCTGTTGGTATCTTACTCAATTATATCCACGAAAAAACATACGGTCAAGGTGATTTAAGTCATGACGGCGGAACATTTCTGGCCGAAGGAAAATACTTAAATGATGTATTCTTCCAATCCCCTAAACACTATTTTCAACTTCTAACAGGAATTGGCGAAACACCCGAATTGATTCATCAGCATTTATCAATGACTGAATATTGGTCAGCCGGTGACTTGACCTTAATCAATGATTCAAAGAATGTTATTCGAGTGCATAGCATCATTCATTTTTTCTCAGGTGGCCAAATGATGATTCACTTAGGATTGATGTGTTTGCTTTCCCTTTTAGCTGTTAAAAATTTATATTTATCATTCAAAGAATATGTTGCTATTGATAAAGCAATGTTTTTCTGGGCCTTGCTTTTAATTCCAAGTACCATTTTTTGGACTTCTTCAATTTTAAAAGAGCCGTTATTGTTTTATGGGATTAGTTTGTTTTTAAGAGCGATTTTATATGAAAACAATGTTTGGAAAAAGACAATTTATTTCAGTGTTTCAATCTTATTACTGATAGGATTTAAGCCCTATGTTTTAGTGATACTATTACTAACAATTGCGTTCGCATCAATTTATAGTTATCTATTTAAAGGTAAAATCATTTTTGCTAGCATATTTATTATTTTCTTCACCTTCCTTCTTGGTTTTATGTTAGACAAACCGCGCGAAACTGTGGTGAATTATTTAACGAGAAAACAATTCGATTTTGTAAATGTCGGAAAAGGTGGATTACATGCTTATGCCGATTCTTGCTTTTATTATTTTCAACCACATCAATACGAAAGTTTAAATGTGATTGGGCGTGATATTTTTCTCAAGAAAAACATCACAGCATTTAAGGTACATTTTGGAAGTACTCAAAAACCAGTCAAGGTTTATTTAAAACCGAACAAAAAAGCATGGAAAATGTACTATTTTCAACAGGGTTGTATGAGTTACATTGAAACAACTCCAATAAATAATTCTTCGATTCAATTGATTAAAAATATTCCTGAAGCATTAACTAATAGTGCAATTCGTCCATGGCCTACTGATCCTGGAAGCAAGTTGAAAATGATTTCATTTATAGAAAGCCTATTACTTTTTGGGTTTCTAACATACGCCATTTGGCAAAGAAGAAAATTATCGAATCAAGAGCGATTGATTGTTTTTTCACTCATCACGTTTGCGCTATTATTGTTCTTATTAATTGGTTGGACAACGCCGGTTCTTGGCGCAATTGCTCGTTATCGATTTCCAGCACAATTAGCCTTATTCATTGTCGGTTTCATTCTTCTAAAATCTTCAAAATTTAAATTATGGAAAACTACGTCTTCATAACAGGTGCAACTTCTGGTTTTGGTGAAGCCTGTGCAAAAGAATTCGGTAAAAATGGTTGGAACCTTGTCATTACTGGCCGAAGAAATGATCGTTTGGATAAATTGGCGCATGAACTACGAACAAGTTTCTCAATTGAAGTTTCGACATTGTGCTTTGATGTCCGTGTAGAAGAAGAGGTGTTTAAAGCCGTTGAATCTCTGCCTGAAAAAATTAAAGCATCCATACAAATATTAATTAACAATGCTGGTCTTGCGGTTGGAAGAGGTCCAATTGACGAAGGACTAATTGATGATTGGGACCGCATGATTGATACCAACATAAAAGGGTTATTATATGTTTCACGTGCGGTCATTCCTTTCTTAAAAATGAATCAATCAGGCCATATTTTTAACTTGGGCAGTGTCGCTGGAAAAGAAGTTTATCCTGGTGGAAATGTATATTGTGCATCAAAACATGCCGTTGATGCTTTGTCGAAAGCAATGCGAATCGATTTGGTAAATTATGGAATCAAAGTGACGAATATTGCCCCAGGTGCTGCTGAAACTGAATTTTCAATTGTCCGTTTTAAAGGAGACAACACAGTTGCGAAAAGTGTTTATGATGGATTTACACCATTGGTAGCCCAAGACATTGCTGAAACAATTTATTTCGTTGCCACACGACCGAGCCATGTTACAATCAACGATTTAACGATTATGCCAACAGCTCAGGCTTCAGCAACTGTATTTCATAAAAACTAAAAAAGGAGACCGAAGCCTCCTTTTCAATTCTATTATTCCGAATTTATTAGTGATCAGAATTTGGAGATGGTGTTGCACCTTCTTGAGGTAAAACAGTTCCTTTAATAGTCAAAATAATTGGTTCAGAAACATTTGACGTAATGGTAATTGTTTTAGTGAATTGACCAACACGTTTTGTATCGTATTTAACTGAAATTTCAGATTTTTTACCTGGTTTAATCGGTTCTTCTGGTTTTTTAGCTGTTGTACATCCACAACTTGTTTGAACCCCTTGAATAATTGCAGGCGTTTTAGATTCGTTTTTGAATTCAAATACAAATAACTCTTCAGATCCGTAAGGAATTTCATTTCTCACAATTTCTAAGGTTGTGAACGTGATTCCTTTTTTCTTTTTAGGAGCTTTTTCCTTCTTAACTTGCTCTTTCTTCTCCGTTTCTTTCTTAACTTCTTGAGCATTTACTTGAACACCAAGTACTAAGGCTAACGCGAACAATATTACTTTCATAGTTTTCTTTTTTTTAACAAGATTACAATAAATCTTTCTGTTGATTTTACATTTAACAAAAAATTTCGAAATTATCATTTACAAAAAGTTCGCCAAAACTTTATTTGAACGTTATTTCGAATCAAAATAATGTTGAATTACTTCTAAAATAGAAGGATAGGTATTTTTAAAGACCTTCTTAAGTTCATCCATTTTCAACCATTCAACTTTGGTAATGCCTTCATCCAATTGACCATTCACTTGTTTTTGTCCATCATATTCCAATGCAAACCAATACGTTTTTTTAATCGTTGGCTTTTCTTTAAAGCGATAAGTATGATAGGTTATACAAATTCGTTCTTGAATACTTGGTCCAATAATTCCACATTCCTCTTCAATTTCACGGATTGCTCCTTCTTCAATAGATTCCTTTTTTTCCAACTTCCCTTTCGGAATGTCCCAAAATCCGTTGCGTTTTATGAAAAGGTATTTTTTCTTGCGTTTCACAATTCCACCTGCCGCTTCAATATAATCGTAATCTTTAAAGATGCGAGTGAACTCTTCTTCAATCTGATCCGAAAGCACGACAATATTCTTTTTCTTCGGGACGCTTTTGACGATTAATGCCAAATCTTCCTCTCCTTTTTCTAACAATTCTGAAGCGATACAATACGTGTTTTTCAACAATGCATCATTTTGTGCAAAAATTATCGGTCTATTTTCTATAAAAACTTTGTACATTTGCGGCCATGATTTTGAATAACGATAAAGCCCTAAAAGTAGCAGAATTTTTGTTACAAATTAAAGCGGTCAAACTTCAACCAAATAATCCATTTACATGGGCATCTGGTTGGAATTCTCCAATTTATTGTGATAATAGAATAACTCTTTCTTTCCCAAACATTCGCACATTTATTCGCCAAGGATATTCTGAAGCCGTTGTTGATTATTTTGGAAAACCAGATGTTATTGCAGGAGTTGCAACAGGTGGAATTGCTCAAGGTGCATTAGTTGCTCAAGAACTTGGATTGCCGTTTATTTACATTCGCAGTTCTGCAAAGGGACATGGAATGGGTAATCAAATTGAAGGTTACTACGAAAAAGGTCAAAAGGTTGTTGTGATTGAAGATTTGATTTCAACTGGTGGAAGCTCGATTAAAGCAATCGAGGCTTTGAAAGAAGCTGGATTGGATGTTAAAGGTTTGATTGCAATTTTTACATATGGTTTTAAAGTTGCAGATGAAAACTTCAAAAATGCAAATTGTCCGTATGTTACTTTGACGAATTACGATTACCTAGTTGAAGAAGCATTGAAAAAAGATTACATCACGAAAAACGATCTAGGCTCCTTGAGAGAATGGAAAGATTCTCCTGAAACTTGGAAAAAATAAGATGGGAATGAAAATCGATAGTACAAAAGTAATTGTTGCTGCAACTCTGGAACAAGTGGCTATCTTTTTAAAAGATTCTCAAAACCTTTTTCACATTTTACCACAAGATCAAATTTCTGAATGGAAGGCAACATCTGAATCATGTTCATTTAAAGTTCAAGGAGGAGTAACGATTTCGTTGATTCAGGATGGATTTGAAGAAAACCATAAGATTTTCATGCGCTCAGGTGAGAAATCTCCATTTCCATTCAAATTAACACTTCATTTAGAACCTCAAGGCGACAAAACAGAAGGTTACATTGCATTCGATGGAGAAGTGAATATGTTTCTTAAAATGATGGTTGAAAAACCCTTAACGAACTTATTCAATTACATGTCGGATAAGCTTAAAGTTCATTTCGACCAACAAGCTTAATTTCCTTTAAATCATATTTTTTAAGTTCATTATTCTTTTCAAGAATTAAATATCCGTAGTCATCAACACCACGGACGATTCCTTCAAACTCTCCAGATTCATCACAATACATTGCTGGCTCATTCAATAAATAGAGCTTTTCTTTATAGCGCGATTTAAGCAAATTCAAATTTCCTTTGTTCAATTCAACCCACAAATTATTCATTTCTTGAATCCACGAAAAAAGGACATCATTCAATTGAAAATGCTGATCATTTTGTATTCTCAAACTTGTTGCATTTACACCTTCAAACGACTTTTGATTGATATTGAAACCGACTCCAATTATTGTTTCTGCAATTCGAGTAGACCTTATAGTATTTTCAATTAAAATTCCAGCAATCTTTTGATCCTCCACATAAATGTCATTTGGCCACTTAATTTTACCAGAAATGCCAATTTTTCTTAAAAAATCAATCAAACTCAAAGAAATAAAATGCGTCAAAGCAGGCTGGTCAATTACTGACAGATTGTCGGGGGTCAAATATATAGACAAAAGCAAGTTTTCTCCCGCATTTGAAGTCCACGAAGCACCTCTTTGCCCTCTACCTGAGGTTTGTTCGTCTGCCATTATTACCGTACCATGCTGAATTTTACCTTCTTTTAGTAGATTGGCAGTATAATTGTTGGTTGAATCTACCGTATCCAAATGGATGATTTTTTGACCAATCATGACGTTTATAAATGAATGTGTGACGTTTATTGAGGTGTTAAAATTAAAATTTAAAGTTAGATTTGTAAGGCTTAAAATAATTGAATGTTAAAAATTAAGAAAGATGTGAATTCCCAAGCGCTTTGTGATGCTATCGTTGAGGGAATGCAAGAAAATAAAGCAAAGGATATTGTTGTTCTGGACTTACGTGAAATCTCAAATTCAGTTTGTGATTTTTTTGTAATTTGTAGTGGTGAATCTTCTACACAAGTTGATGGTATCAGCACAAGTGTTACTCGTCATACACGTAAAGAATTATCAGAGAAACCTTGGCATATTGAAGGAAAAACAAACAGCGAGTGGGTGTTACTGGATTACATTAATGTAGTTGCCCATATATTTTACAAAGACGCTCGCCCATTCTATGATTTAGAAGACTTATGGGCTGATGCAAAACGTACAGACATACCAAACTTGAATTAACAAACTATGGCAGAAGGAGACAACAAAAAGAAAAGTCCTTTTTCAATTTATTGGATTTACGCTTTTATAGGGATTACCTTAATTGGTTATTCCCTTTTCATGAGTTCAGCAGGAGAAATACCTGTAAAATACGAATCTACATTTTTCGATTTAGCGGAGAAAGGATATGTTACCGAAGTTCAATTGGTTAACAAAGTTCGAGTAGATTTTAAAATTAGTAATGATGGATTAAAATACATCAAAGAATCAAAAGACGCACAATATACAGGTATAAAAAAATACCTTGATAACAAAAGCCCAATCAAGGGATCTCAACCTATTTTCATTCACAATGTTGTAGATGCAGGGAATTTTGATGCTGACCTTAGTGAATTGAACAAGAAAATTGAAACCGAAAACATTGTTAGAAAGCAAAAGCACCAGCGAGAATTACCAACAGTTGAACTGGTAGATATTGAAGAGGTCAATTATTTAATGAACATTTTAAGTTTCTTATTGCCTATTTTATTGTTCATCGGTATCTGGATGTTTGTCATGAGACGTATGTCTGGCGGTGGTGGCGGCGGCGGTGGCGGCCAAATTTTCAACATAGGTAAATCGAAAGCACAAGTTTACGATAAGGGAAAATCTACGAACGTCACGTTTAAAGATGTTGCCGGATTACAGGGCGCAAAAGAAGAAATTGTAGAGATTGTAGAATTTTTGAAAAACCCTAAAAAATATACTGAATTAGGTGCAAAAATTCCAAAAGGAGCGTTACTTGTAGGACCTCCAGGAACTGGAAAAACCTTATTAGCGAAAGCCGTTGCTGGAGAAGCAAAAGTGCCATTCTTCTCACTTTCTGGATCTGATTTCGTTGAAATGTTTGTAGGAGTTGGAGCCTCTCGTGTTCGTGATCTATTCAAACAAGCGAAAGAGAAATCTCCATCTATTATTTTTATTGATGAGATTGATGCAATTGGACGAGCTCGTGGTAAAAATAATAGTTTCGGTTCAAACGACGAACGTGAGAACACCTTGAATCAGTTATTAACTGAGATGGATGGTTTTGGAACAAATTCAGGAGTTATCATTTTGGCAGCAACGAACCGTGCAGACGTTCTTGATAGTGCCTTGATGCGTGCTGGACGTTTTGACCGTCAAATTTACGTTGACATGCCAGATATTAATGAGCGTAAAGAAATCTTTGCTGTTCATTTAAAACCGATTAAATTGGAACCTGGAATTGACATTGATTTCCTAGCAAAACAAACACCTGGTTTCTCAGGTGCAGACATTGCAAATCTTTGTAACGAAGCAGCGTTAATAGCGGCTCGCAAGGACAAGAAATTTGTACAAAAACAAGATTTCTTAGATGCAGTTGACAGAATTGTTGGAGGTATCGAGAAGACAAATAAAATAATTACCAAAGATGAGAAAAAAGCAATTGCCTTCCACGAAGCGGGGCATGCAACTATTTCATGGTTATTAGAATATGCGCATCCTTTAGTTAAAGTGACAATTGTTCCGCGTGGTCAATCATTAGGAGCAGCTTGGTATTTGCCAGAAGAACGTAGTATAACAACTACCGAACAGATTTTGGATGAAATGTGTTCTGCTTTAGGTGGACGCGCAGCTGAGCAATTAATCTTTGGTAAAATCAGTACAGGTGCTTTGAGTGACTTAGAAAAAGTGACGAAACAAGCGTATGCAATGGTTAGCATTTATGGTTTAAATGAGCGAATCGGAAATATTTCGTATTATGATTCTCGTGGTCGCGATTCTTTTACTAAACCATATTCGGACGAAACAGCACATGTGATTGATGAAGAAGTAAGCAAATTAATTGAATCTCAATACAAACGTGCGCTTCAAATCTTAACTGAAAACAAAGATAAATTAACCTTGTTAGCAGAAAAACTTCTTACTTCTGAGGTTATTTTCAAAGAAGATTTAGTCGAAATTTTTGGAAAAAGAGCATGGGAAAAAGAAGAAGAGATGGTTGTTGAAGCAATTGTTCATGAAGATACAAATGAAGAAATAATGGTTGAACATTCTTCTATAGAGCCATCAATCAGTGATGAAAAAGAACCAGAAAACGAACACTCAGATTCAGCATCAAGTGATGTGAAAATTGAAAAATTGAAAACTTCTCACGAATCTGAAAACACAACTGAAAGTAAAGATACAGAGGAATAAAATCCATCTCATATTAAAAATCATTCAACTCCCACTTTGTTTACTCAAAATGGGAGTTGTTTTTTTAACCAATTATTTCGTTTTTATGAAAAAAGAAATTAGGCTGTAAACGTCAAAAAGATTATTTTTGCCACATGAGTAACCTCGTCCAGCGTGCAATCACAGGAGCACTTTTCGCAATCGTTGTTTTGGGATCCATTCTTTGGGGTCCTTATGCGCAAGCTGTTGTTTTTTCTGGATTTATGGTTCTTGGATTATTAGAATTTTACAACTTATTCAAATCACATTCAATTGTTCAAGTTAGCAATGAAATTGGCGTATTTATTGGGTTATTCATTTTCATTTTACTTGTAGGATACAGTTTAACATGGTTACCGATTATCTCTGTACTCATCATATTCCCTTTGTTCTTTACGTTGATATTAGCTGAACTATGGCGAAAAAAGGAACATCCACTCATTAATATTTCGGTTTTAGTATTTGGAATTATCTATGTTGTATTGCCATTTTGGCTGACAATTGACCTAAATTTACGTGAGAATGAAAACAACTATATGCCGCTTGTGATTGGCATGTATTTGTTGATTTGGACCAATGACACGTTCGCCTATTTCACCGGGAAATATTTTGGTAAAACGAAATTGTTCGAACGCATTTCTCCCAAAAAAACGTGGGAAGGAACGATTGGAGGAATTTTCTTTACCCTATTGGTTGGATATATTTTCGGAGCGTTTGTTAATCAAGGACATGAATTGTTTTGGTTAATTTCCGCAGCATTCATTGCGCCTTGTGCAATTTTTGGGGATTTATTAGAATCACTTTTTAAACGCAGCTTAAATATCAAAGATTCTGGAAACATTCTTCCTGGCCACGGTGGTATTTTAGATCGATTTGACGCTGCACTTTTTGCCATTCCTTTCTTTTATTGTTGGGCAATGGTTTATGAATATTTTTGATTTTGAGAGTATGACATTACATAGAGAAGGATATTTAATCATGGCTACTGGCCTTACAATTTTAACCGCAATTCAGATTGGAAATTATTTCTTATTTACTGCAACTGGGTGGCTTTGGTTATTTCTATTGTTGACACTTGGTGCTCTTGTAATGGCTTACCTTATTATTCAATTCTTCAGAGTGCCAACTAGAACTTGTGTTTACTCCGAAAATGACATTTTCTGCCCTGCTGATGGAAAAGTGGTTGTAATCGAGGAAGTGGAAGAAGGTGAATATTTTAAAGATAAACGTATTCAGATTTCTGTTTTCATGTCACCAATGAATGTTCATGCTAACTATAATCCAATTTCCGGATTGGTGAAATACGTAAAATATCATCCTGGATTGTTTTTAGTTGCTTGGCATCCAAAAAGCAGTACTGATAACGAACGATCAACCGTTGTTGTAGAACATTCAACAGGAAAAGAGGTTTTGTTTCGACAAATTGCTGGTGCTGTAGCGAGAAGAATTTGCTACTATGTGCAACCAGGTCAAAAAGTTAGCACTGGAGAAGAATTTGGATTCATTAAGTTTGGCTCAAGAATTGATATCTTTTTACCACTTGATTCTCAAATAAATGTTAAAATAGGCGATGTTGTAAAAGCAAAGCTGACAAAAATTGGAGAATTGAAATAAATAATTGTAATTTCACAAAATAAATAAACACGAATAGCTATGAAAAAAGTATTTTTTGCACTTGCGTTGATGACATTTGTAGGTTCAATCGCTACAACAGCTTACGCTGCTTCAAACGGAGTTTCTACAGAAATTAAGAAAGACGATAAAAAGAAGAAAAAGAAAAAAGGAGCTTGTTGTTCTGCTGAAAAAGGAGCTGCTACTGGATCTTGTTCAAAACCAGGTGAAGGAAAAGCTTGTTGCACTAAGAAACAATAATTCTTCTTTGAAGATATAAAAAAGCCATTTGTCAATTGACGAATGGCTTTTTTCTTTTATGCTATTTCGATTCCAACAGGACAATGGTCAGAACCCATTATTTCATTTAAAATAAAGGCTTCTTTTATTCGCGGAACGATTACTTCTGAAGCAAGAAAATAATCAATCCTCCAGCCAATGTTTTTACCTCTTGCTCCTGCTCTGTAGCTCCACCAAGAATATTTTACCTCATCACCGTTTAAACTGCGAAAAGTATCAACTAAGCCGTTGGAAGTAAAAGCATCCATTCCATCGATTTCTTCTTGCATATAACCTGCAGCCTTGTTGTAATTCTGCTTTGGTCGAGCCAAATCAATTTCGCGATGTGCAACATTAAAATCACCACATACAAAAACAGGTTTCTTCACCTCCAAGCCTTTCAAAAAACTTAAAAACTCTTGATCCCACGTTTGACGATAACCCAAACGCAATAATTCACTGCCTGAATTTGGAACATAAACAGTAACAACAAAATAGTCCTCAAATTCTGCACAAGTAACACGCCCTTCGTTATCGTGTTCTTCCTTCCCAATGTAATAAGTAACAGAAATTGGCTGATGTTTCGTTAAAATTGCAGTTCCAGAATAACCTTTCTTTTCTGCTTCATTCGCATACACATGATAATTTCCTAGTGCAGCAACTGCTTCTTTTACTTGGTCAACTGTCGCTTTCGTTTCTTGTAAACAAATTATATCAGCATCCACTTTTTGCATATCCTCAATAAAGCTTTTTTGAGTAATTGCACGAATACCATTTACATTAAAAGATATCATTTTCATAGGAACAAAAATAACTTTTTCAAGAACAAATGTCACTCCTTTCTCTAAAGAATCCATTTTTATACTTGATTTAACCGAAACTTTTTTCATCTTATTAACTGACATTAATCATATTATTTCCAAACACTTAAGACTAAATTCATTGTGTAAAATAGAATTATGAGAACTCTTCTAAAAAAATTATTTTTTGTTTCTTTAATAGGAAATCAAACGTACGGTCAGTCTGGTACAATTGCTACAGGAAATGAGGCGAGCGGAACAGGCGGAACTATGAGTTATTCCATTGGACAGATTGATTACAAATACCAAAATGGGTCCAATGGTACAATAAATCAAGGTCTTCAACAACCTTTTGAATTTTTCACCATTGGAATCGATGAATATCCTGAGATAATTCTAGAAATGATGATTTTCCCTAATCCAACTTTGGGTGAACTTTATTTAAAAATCAATGATGTTTCTGAAAACATAAAATTTCAATTATTCGATGAAACTGGCAAACTAATTCTTGAAAAAGCGATTCAGGATTTGAACACATTAATTGATTTAAAAACTGTACCGAGGGCAACTTATTTTTTAATAATAATTAAAGAAGAACTCGTTCTCAAAACATTCAAAATCGTTAAAAACTAATTTACCTAAATACCCAAATCATATGAAAAGAAAAATTCTAAACACTTTACTAGTATTATTCTCGTGTTTTAATATAATAGCACAAGCTCCACAAAAAATGAGTTATCAGGCAGTAATAAGAAATAGCACAGGTAATTTAATAACGAATACAAATGTGGGCGTTCAGGTGAACATCCATCAAGGGTCGCCTTCTGGAACACAATTATTTACTGAAACTCATTCAGTAACGACAAATTCAAATGGTCTTATGTCGTTTGAGATAGGAACTATCATGACCTTGAACATTGATTGGGCCAATGGACCATATTTTCTTGAGGTACAAACAGACCCAAATGGAGGTTCTAATTACACAATCACTGGTGTCAGCGAGCTGTTAAGCGTTCCTTATGCACTTCATGCTAAAACATCTGAAGATGCATTCAGTGGTGATTATAACGATTTAATTAATACACCAACAAATGTTAGTTCATTCACAAATGATGCTGGTTACTTAAGCTCATTTACTGAGATTGATGGCTCGGTTACAAATGAAATTCAATCAATTACTAGAAGCAATGACACTATATATCTCAGTCAAGGAGGGTTTATTACTCTTCCTGCAGGTTTCGACGGACAATATTCGTCACTTATAGGTGCACCAACGACAGTGAGTTCATTTACGAATGATGCAGGTTACATTACCTCATTTACTGAGATTGATGGTTCAACTACAAATGAAATCCAAGTATTAAGCATTTCTGCTGATACGATCTATTTGACAAACGGAGGTTTTGTGAAACTTCCTGCAGGTTTCGACGGACAATATTCCTCTTTGTCTGGTGCACCGACAAACATCAGCTCATTCATTAATAACGTGGGGTATTTAATTTCTGAGATTGATGGTTCAACAACCAATGAAATTCAGGTGTTGAGCATTTCTGCTGATACGATCTATTTGACAAACGGAGGTTTTGTGAAACTTCCTGCAGGTTTCGACGGACAGTATTCCTCTTTAACTGGTGCACCGACTAACATCAGCGCATTCACTAATAACGTCGGATATTTAACTTCTGAAATTGATGGTTCAATAACCAACGAAATTCAGGTATTGAGCATTTCTGCTGATACGGTCTATTTGACAAACGGCGGATTCGTGAAACTTCCTGCTTCCAATGCTTGGTCTTTAAATGGTAATTCCGGAACAAATCCGGGTACTGACTTTATTGGTACTACCGACACAGAAGATCTTGTTATAAAAACGGATAACACGGAAAAAGCGCGAATAACTGCATCTGGAAATGTTGGCATTGGAACCAATAGTCCAGAAGCAATTTTGGATATTTCTTCCAAAACAAGCGGTATTTTAATTCCTCGAATGACCACAGCTGAAAGAGACTTAATAGCTGCTCCTTCTCTAGGTCTGCAGATTTACAATATTACGACCAAGTGTTTCAATGTTTGGAACGGCAGTGCTTGGGGTCAGATCTGCCCTGATTGTGGATTTGTGCCGGTAGCCGGTAATAATGGACCGATCTGCGCAGGTTTAACTTTAAACCTAACAGCAGCAACAATACCAGGAGCAACATATCAATGGACCGGACCCAATGGATTTACATCTACAGATCAAAATCCTGCAATCGCAAATGCTTCTCTTGCTTCTAGCGGAGTTTATTATGTTACTGCAACAAAAAATGGTTGTACATCATTAGAAAGTTCAACTGTTGTTACGATTAATCCATCTTTAGGAACAACTTCTGTTTCATATACTGCTCCAGCATGTGTAAATTACCCATTGAATCTGTTTGCTACAACTATTCCAGGTGCATCATATACTTGGAGTGGACCAAATAACTATTTCTCTAACATACAAAATCCGGTTATACCTAGTGCTACATTAGCAAATGCGGGCACATACAATGTTTCGGCAACTGTTGGTGGATGTACCTCTTCGGCAAGTGTTACAGTTAGTATATCAGGGGTTTCTGCTCAACCTGGAACAATTACTGGTACATTCGGGATCTTGGCTCCGGCGAACGGAATAACCTATTCTATAAGTCCAGTTTCAGGAGCAACTTCGTACACTTGGACGTATTCAGGAACTGGTGCAACAATCCACGGTCAAGGAACAAATAGTATTACAATTGATTTCGCTTGTGGGGCGACAAATGGTTCGCTTTCAGTTACAGCCAACAATGCATGTGGAGGATCAAGTGCACCTCAAGCTCAAGCTGTAACAATGAGCACACTTGCTCAACCAGATGCAATTACTGGATTATCCCAATTAACTCCTCCACAATTTGCTGTGGCTTATAACACGAACCCTGTGGCAGGTGCCACTTCTTATACATGGACAATTCCTGCTTCACTTGGTACTATCGTTTCAGGTCAGGGAACTACCGCGATTACAGTAGACTTTACATGTGGCGCAAGCTCCGGTGTGATTAGTGTCATGGCAAATAACGCATGTGGATCAAGTATCGCACGTACTAAAACAGTTGCAATTTCAGGAATTGGAACACCCGGAGCGATTACCGGTTTGACTTCGATCACCTATCCGTTAAACGGTGTTGCTTATTCCGTGGCTCCTGTGGCAGGCGCAACCTCTTATGTTTGGACCGTACCAAGTGGTGCAGTAATTGCTTCCGGACAAGGATCAAACTCAATCAGTGTGAACTATGCATGTGGTTCTCTTCCAGGAAACTTGACAGTTTCGGCCATAAATCCATGCGGTACAAGTGGAGCTAACTCGGTATCAATTTCAATCACAACAAGTACACCACCAATGCCTGGTGCAATATCAGGCGCCAATAACGTTCCTGCAGGAATTGCTGGAATGACTTATTCCATTTCCAATGTTTCCGGTGCAACCAGTTACGTTTGGACCGTTCCGAGTGGTGTAACGATCACGTCTGGTCAAGGAACCAATGCAATCACGGTATCCTACATGTGTTCAGCTGTTTCAGGCAACATTGGTGTTTCTGCCGTGAATGATTGCGGAACAAGTTCTCAACGCACTTTTGCAGTAACGGTAACTCCTGCCCCAGCACAACCTGCTGCCATTACAGGAATTTCTTCTGTACCTTTAGGTGCGACTGGAGTAAGTTATTCGGTACCAACAGTTACTGGGGCTACTATTTATACGTGGTCATTTACCGGAACAGGAGCAACTATTGTTAGCGGACAAGGAACGAATACAGTAATAGTTGATTTCAACTGTGCGGCAACCAACGGAAACATTGTCGTGAATGCCAGCAATACCTGTGCTGTTCAAAGTGCAGATAGAACATTGGGAGTAACGTTCATTGGAACAGTTCCTACTCCTGGAGCCATAACGGGAATTTCAAACCCACTTTTCGGTCAGGTAGGCACAACATATTCGGTAACGCCTGTAAGCGGTGCAACTACCTACACTTGGACAGCACCAGCGGGTGCGACCATTGCATCCGGTCAAGGAACCAATGCGATTACGGTAGATTTCGGATGTGCTGCAAGTAACGGCAATATCAGTGTTGTTGCAGGTAACGGATGTGCTGCCAACAGTGCTCCAAGCAACAAAGCGATCACTTTAGGAAACACGATCGCTCAGCCAGGTGTTATAACAGGAACAGCTTCTGTAGCACAAGGTGTGAGTGGAATTACATACACCATCGCTCCTGTAACAGGCGCTACAACTTATGCTTGGACCTATACAGGTTCAGGCGTTACATTCGGAAGCGGTCAAGGAACAACAAGTGTTACGGTAAACTATGCTTGTAATGCTACATCAGGAAATATATCGGTAACAGCTTCTAATACTTGTGTAGGACCTAGTGTTGCTCGAACTTTCGCTGTTACAGTGAATGGTTTGGCTACACCGGGTGCGATCACCGGACCAACTTCTGTGGCACAGGGAAGTACCGGAATCAGCTACACCATTGCAGCAGTACCGGGAGCGACCACTTACAACTGGATCGTGCCAATTGGTGCGACCGTGGTTTCTGGACAAGGCACCACCTCTGCCTTGGTAGATTTTGGCTGTACCGTAGGAAGTGGTAATATTCTGGTAACCGCAGTAAATGCCTGTGGTTCGAGTGGTGGAAGTAGTTTGAACGTTGCGATCAGCGGATCTTTACCAGCTGCTCCAGGCATAGCCGTTGCAACGATGGGTACTAATATTCCAAAAGGAACGAACAATGTAATTTATGGCGTTTCTTCGGTATTAGGTGCCACATCCTACACTTGGACGTTACCTTCGGGAGGAACTATCGTTAGTGGACAAGGAACTACAACTATTTTGACGAATTTTTCGTGTAATGCCGTATCGGGTAACTTGACGGTGGTAGCGAACAATGGCTGTGGATCCAGTTCGCCAACTACCTACCCTGTGAACATTCAAAATGCACCTCAACCAGGCGGAATTTCGGGAACAACTTCCGTTCCGAAGGGAAGTACCGGAATGGTATACACATGTGGAGTTGCCAATGGGGCCACCAATTACACCTGGACTGTTCCAAACGGTGCATTTATCGTTTCCGGACAAGGAACAACTTCCATTGTAGTTGATTATGCATGCAATTCTACTTCAGGAAATATCTCCGTTACAGCAAATAATACTTGTGGTATTGCAAGTTCGCCTAACAATTTAGCAATTACAGTATCGAATAGTTTGGCTTCGTTGGGGATCATTACTGGTACCACATCTCCATTGGTGGGACAATCCAATGTTACTTATTCAGTAGCCGCAATCAGCGGCGCATCGAACTACGCCTGGTCGGTTCCGAGCGGCGCAAACATCATCACAGGACAAGGAACCCCGGCAATCACTGTTGATTTCTCGTGTGCGGCTTCCAACGGATCCATCGTGGTTTCGGCAAATAATGGCTGTTTGAGTACCACACCTGTTAGTTTATCCTTCGCTTTGAGTTCAGTAGCTTTGGCTCTGCCGGGAGGAATTACCGGTTCTACTTCCGTTCCAAAAGGTACGCCTTCAGTTACTTATAGCATTACAAGTGTTTCAGGAGCGACATCGTATATTTGGACCGTTCCTGCAAACGCAGTCATCCTATCCGGACAAGGAACGACATCCATCAACGTTGATTTCTCAAGCTGTTCAGTAGCCAGTGGAAACATTGGAGTAACGGCAAGTAATGGTTGTGTGCCAAATAGTCCGGAGAGAACCTTGGCTGTTACAGTTACAACAACTTCACTTCCAACTCCTGGAGCTATTACCGGAACTCAAACACCTGTATTTGGAGCGAACAATGTTTCTTATTCCATTACTCCGGTGGTAGGAGCTGCAATGTACACTTGGTCTTATTCAGGAACGGGTGTTACGATCGTGTCAGGTCAGGGAACCAATTCCATAACTGTTAATTATGCGTGTGCAGCAACAAATGGAAACATGCAGGTCACCGCAAGTAATGGTTGTGTGGCTACTAGTGCCACACAGATAAGTGCAATCACGCTTTCTTCCAACTTGCCGGCACCAAGTGTGGTAGTCGGAAATCAAAGTCCGATTTTGGGACAAATAAATGTTACTTATGCTGCTCCAAATGTGACAGGTGCTACGTCTTATTTATGGACAGTCTCACCTGGGGCAACCATTGTTTCCGGACAAGGTACCAATGCAATTGTTGTGGACTTTTCATGTACGGCCCAAACTAACGGAACGATCAGTTTGGTCGCACAATCTGCGTGCGGATTGAACAGTACTCCTACCGCTTTGTCTTACGTGATGGGTGGCTCCATGGCGAACCCGGGAGCAATCGCTGGAATTACGACTGTGCCAAAAGGAACTGCCGGAGTAGCTTACAACATCACACATTTAGCAAGTGCAACGACATACAACTGGTCGGTACCGGTTGGAACAACCATCGTTTCGGGTCAAGGTACACCGAATATTGTTTTGGACTACGATTGCGCTGCCTTGAACGGAACAATCTCGGTAAATGCAACAAATGGTTGTGCTACTTCTGCTAATTCAACCCAAGCTATTACCATAAGTAATACTCTGGCGACACCGGGCATCATTACAGGAAACGCGACACCAGTTTTTGGGTCAACAGCAAATTATAGTGTTATTCCTGTTTTAGGCGCAACATCCTACAACTGGACGCTACCGGCTGGTGCTTCGATCGTATCGGGTGCGGGAACGAATTTCATTCAGGTCCTCTTTGACTGCACGGCAAGTGCGGGGAATATCTCGGTAACTGTAAACAATACTTGTATAATAGCTGGAACAGCAAGTTCCAAAGCTATTACACCAGTGGCGGGATCATCTTTAGGAACACTGGGGCCAATTTCGCAAGGCACGGTAGCCGGACTAAATACACGCAGTTACACTGTTGCTTCAATCGGCACCGCGAATTATGTTTGGACAGTTCCTGCCGGAATGACAATTGTTTCAGGACAAGGTTCTCCTTCTATTATTGTTTCATACTCAGCTGCAATTACCGGCGTAGTAAGTGTCACTGCACAAAACACCTGCTTGAGTCAATCGAATGCTTCTACGCTGAATATCAACTTAAATCCAGGAATAGTTTTCGCAGCAACTGGAACTGGACAATACGGAACCTTACAAACTTGGACCGTCCCAGCTGGAGTGACACAAGTTACTATAGAAGCTGCTGGAGCCCAAGGTGGCGGAATCGCATATACTGGCTGGGGTACTAGGACACCTTCAAAAGGAGCTAAAATAAAAGGAACAATATCTGTCACACCAGGCCAAGCATTCACTATTCTCGTTGGTCAAAGTGGATCGACCGGTTCTTATTCCGGCGGCGGTGGCGGAGGAAGTTTCATCACTACGCAAAATTTACCATTACTAATTGCGGGGGGAGGAGCAGGTACAAGTTATTATGACCCTTTAACAGGAGGTCAAATTACCGAGAACGGTGGCGGAAGTGAAAGTGGTACCAATGGAAATGGTGGGGGCTGCTCTAATGGTTCAAGTGCCGGTGGTGGATTCTATTCAAACGGAACTTCTTCTAGTGCAGAGGGAGGAAAAAGTTTTATTTCCGGAGCCTTTGGTGGAAATGCTGGCTTTAATGGCAGTTCAGGTGGTTATGGCGGCGGCGGCGGATCATATTATGATCTAAGCGGCGGCGCAGGCGGTGGATATTCAGGTGGTGGTGGATATTACAATTCAGTTGGCGGTGGCGGTTCTTACAATTCCGGTTCGAACCAAAACAACCAAGCAGGCACCAACTCCGGAAACGGATACGTGATCATCAGTTGGTAATAGATCCAATTATTGATATTAAGCCAAGACATAATTGTCTTGGCTTTTTTATATAAAACTCAAAATTATGCAAACACTATATCTTTGTAAGTGTTTATGTAACTTTGTAGCATGCAACAATTCGATGAGCAAACACTTCATGACTTAGAATTTTCTACCATTAGAGAATGGCTGGTGAATTATAGCATCGGACCAACTGCGCAAGAAAAATTGGCTAACTTGAGCCCGTCAAACCACTTCCCTTCGATTGAATTAGATTTGAAGAAAGTAAATGAATTGTTGTCTATTCGAAACGATGGAGAAACATTTCCTGCTTTAGATTTTGAAGAGTTTCCTTCGGAATTACGCATGTTGGGAATTAAAAATTCTGTTTTATCACTTGAAGGTTATATTCGAATTTCACGTGCATCTGAATTGGTGAATAGTCTAATCTATTTCTTCAATAAGCGCGAAAAGGAGTATCCGCTTCTTTCTAATTTATTTGAAAGCGCTTATTTCACAACAGAAATAATCGATGCAATCGATAAAGTTTTTGATCGTGCCGGAAATGTCAAGGATGACGCCTCAAAATTGTTGTACGAAATTCGTCAGAAGATTAAAACGGTACGCAATCAAATCAATCGCAACTTTGATAAAGAAATACGCAGATTGGTGAAGGAAAATGTCCTTGGAGACACGAAAGAAGCGTTTGTAAATGATCGTCGCGTATTAACAATTCTATCTACGCATAAGCGCAAAATTTCAGGAACTGTTGTTGGTTCGAGTAAAACAGGAAGTTTAACGTTTATTGAACCGCAAGTCAATATCGAACTGAACAACGAGTTAGAATTACTACTTGATGATGAACGCAAGGAAATTTACCGTATTCTTCAAGCCTTAACAAAAGAAATTGCTGTATTTCTTCCTTTGATTCAAGCGTATCAATCGATTCTTACACAATTGGATTTCGTAAATGCAAAAACACGCTTGGCGATTGAGTTGGATTGCGTTTTACCTGGAATTGAATCAGATACACACATCGAATTAATCAATGCATATCATCCAATTCTTTGGAAAAACAATAAAGCACTCAAAAAGAAAACACTACCACAATATGTCCGAATGGACAAGTTTTCCCGAATGTTGGTCATTTCTGGTCCAAATGCAGGAGGAAAAAGTATCACGTTGAAAACGATTGGACTATTACAATTGATGTTGCAATCAGGCTTATTGGTTCCAGTGAATTCAAACAGCAAAATGTGTTTCTTTCAACAAATTTTAACGGATATTGGTGACAATCAATCGATTGAAAACGAATTAAGCACCTATTCTTACCGTTTGAAACGCATGAAACATTTTTTAGAAGTTTCGAATAAACGCACACTTTTATTATTAGATGAATTCGGAACTGGTTCAGATCCAGATTTGGGTGGAGCTTTGGCAGAAGTATTTTTTGAAGAATTGTACAACCGCAAAAGTTTTGGTGTTATTACTACCCATTATTCCAATATCAAATTGAAAGCCGATCAACTAAAAAATGCAGTGAACGGTTGTATGTTGTTTGACACCGAAACATTGGAACCATTGTATAAATTCTCCATTGGTCAACCAGGAAGTTCGTTCACATTCGAAGTTGCTCAAATCAATGGCATTCCGTTGAATTTGATAGAAGAAGCTAAAACACGAATGGATGATCGAAAAGTTAAAATGGACCGTTTGTTAAGTGAACTTCAGAAAGAGAAAACCTATTTAGAACGCTTAAATAAGGAGCACATCGAAGCGCAAACCCTGGCACAAAGAGCAAAAGAAGAATTCCTTGAACGCAAACAGCGCTATGAAGACAAATTACGTGTTCAACAAAGTACGATTGAGCGTGACAATAAATACTTGAATGCTGGTAAAAAAATGCTTGGTTTTGTGGACCGCTATGTAACTAAATCGCGTCGAAAAGATGTGAATCAAGCATTATTGGGAGAAGTAACAAAATACCTCGCAGTTGAAAAGGCTAAAATTGAAGACATTAAGCTTACTGAAAAATTGAAAGCAGAAGCCAATGCGAAACGCCCGAAAAAGAAAAAAATCATTCAACCGGAACAAGATCCAAATCAACGTCATAAGATTGTTTTAGGATCAACAGTGAAATTAATAGCAACCAAACAAAATGGTACTGTTGAAGCAATTGACGGAGAAAACCTTACCGTAACCTTTGGTTTCATGCGCATGAAGGTTGAAAAAGACAAGTTGATGTGGATTAAATAGTCTACGAATTAGTGATTCATTATTCATGATTCATGATTTGTGATTCATGATTCATGATTTGTGATTCATGATTTGTGATTTGTGATTTATGATTACTGCAATGCTGCCTACGGCAGTTGTGATTGGTGAATAGTAAATTACACACCATTCTATTAACAAATTTTAATAATTGGCAAGGATTTTGTTTTGTCGGGAAAAAACAGTTTATTTGACGTTAATAAAACCAATTATTATGAAAAGAATCTTAACTATTATCACTGCAGCGTTGTTGTCATCAACATTGAATGCACAATCACCAGTTACAATTGGAAATGTAATCATCGATCCATATATTGGATTCCCACAAAGTAACGCTACAAGAGTAGAGCCTACAAATGCAATGAACTACAAATTAAACGGTGGTCTTTTGTCTTACGGAGGTCGTGTTGAATATATGTTAGCAGAAAACTTTGGTGTTGGTGTTGACGTTAACTATGTAAAATCTGGGGCAAACTATGATTTAAATGATACATTGTATAGTGTTAATTCAGGGATGTATGATTCATTAGTAAGCTACAACTGGGATTACACAGCTCAAAAAACACGAATTATGGCACGTTTGAATTACCACTTCGTACAAAACGATCGTGTTGATGCTTATGTTGGGTTTGGTGCCGGATATAAATTCGCTAAAAGAAATTGGACAATTGAAGATCCAAATGGTTCTTCTGATGGTTTAGATCAAGAAAAAGCGTTGATTCCAGTTGCGGTTCGTGTTGCTATCGGAACAAGAGTTTACTTTACTGAAAACATAGGTGCTATGCTTGAACTTGGTGCTGGTGGTGGTGGAATCCTACAATTCGGAATCTCTGCGAAATTCTAATAATACACTTTTAAATAAAAAATCCCGTTCGTCAACTGACTAACGGGATTTTTTTTGCCTTTTCAATTTTTAGCTTTCCATCATTTTAATCAGATTCAAGGCTGAACCTGCTTTAAACCAAGCGATTTGAGAATCATTGTATGAATGATTTAACAGGATATTTTCTTTTATTCCGTTAGCATGAACAAGTTCCAAGGTCAATGCTTTTCCTGGAGCGAAGGCTTCTAAATCAGTAAAATTGAAGGTGTCGTCTTCTCTAATTTTATCGTAATCGTTTTCATTCGCAAATGTTAAGCCTAACATTCCTTGTTTCTTCAAGTTGGTTTCATGGATACGCGCAAATGATTTTACGATTACAGCACAAACTCCTAAATGACGTGGTTCCATTGCTGCATGTTCGCGTGATGAACCTTCTCCATAATTGTGATCTCCGACAACAATTGATGGAATTCCAGCAGCTTTGTAGGCACGTTGTACAGATGGCACTTCACCTAATTCTCCAGTTAACTGATTTGTAACTGCATTTGCTTTTCCATTAAAAGCGTTTTCTGCACCAATTAACATGTTATTTGAAATATTATCCAAATGTCCACGGTAACGCAACCATGGTCCAGCCATCGAAATATGATCGGTCGTACATTTTCCTTTTGCTTTGATCAACAATTTCGCACCCATGATATTCTTTCCATTCCACGCTGGGAAGTTCTCCAATAATTGTAAACGTGAAGAATCTGGGGCTACAACAATTGTAACTTCACTTCCATCTTCTGCTGGTGCTTGATAACCATTGTCATCCACTGCAAAACCTTTACGAGGTAATTCGTCTCCATGCGGTGGTTCGAATTTTATTTGTTCGCCTTTATCGTTGGTCAATGTATCCGTTAAAGGATTAAAACCTAAATCTCCTGCAATAGCGATTGCTGCAACCATTTCTGGTGAGGTTACAAACGCATGTGTATTTGGATTTCCATCGGCACGTTTCGAGAAGTTTCGGTTGAATGAGTGAATAATTGTATTCTTCTCTTGCTTCTCCGCTCCTGCTCGATCCCATTGTCCGATGCACGGTCCACACGCATTGGTAAACACCTTCGTTCCCATTTTTTCAAAAGTTGCGATGATTCCGTCGCGTTCAATTGTGTAGCGTACTTGTTCAGAACCCGGATTGATTCCAAATTCTGCTTTCGGCGTGATGCCATGTGCCACAGCTTGTTCAACAATGGAAGCTGCACGCGCCATGTCTTCATACGATGAATTCGTACATGAACCAATCAATCCCCATTCTACTTTCAACGGCCATTCGTTTGCAATTGCTTCCGCTTTTAACTTAGAAATTGGCGTTCCACGGTCTGGCGTAAAAGGTCCATTCACATGAGGCTCTAAATCCGAAAGATTGATTTCAATCAATTGATCAAAATAGTCATACGGATTTTCGTACACTTCAGCATCACCTGTTAAGTGTTCTGCGATTTTATCGGCAGCTTCCACAACATCTTTTCGTCCTGTTGCTGTTAAATAGCGGCGCATTGAATCATCGTAACCAAAGGTTGATGTTGTAGCACCGATTTCAGCCCCCATGTTACAAATGGTTCCTTTTCCTGTACATGACAACGATTGCGCGCCTTCACCGAAATATTCAACGATGGCCCCAGTTCCACCTTTCACAGTTAAGATATCTGCCACTTTCAGAATGACATCTTTTGAGGAAGTCCAACCATTTAATTTTCCTGTAAGCTTAACGCCGATTAACTTTGGAAATTTCAATTCCCACGCCATTCCAGCCATAACATCAACTGCATCAGCACCACCAACTCCGATGGCTACCATTCCCAATCCTCCGGCATTCACCGTATGCGAATCTGTTCCGATCATCATTCCTCCTGGGAACGCGTAATTCTCTAACACCACTTGGTGAATGATCCCTGCACCTGGTTTCCAGAATCCGATTCCATATTTATTGGAAATTGAGGACAAGAAGTTAAATACTTCATTGTTTTCATTGAAGGAACGCTGTAAATCAGCTGTTGCACCAATTTTCGCTTGAATCAAGTGATCACAATGTACTGTTGAAGGCACGGCTACTTGCTTTTTACCAGCTTGCATAAATTGCAACAAAGCCATTTGCGCTGTTGCATCTTGCATGGCCACGCGATCGGGAGCAAAATCCACGTACGATTTCCCTCGACCGAAGGCTGTTGTAGGATTTCCATCCCATAAATGTGTGTAAAGAATCTTTTCTGATAATGTAAGTGGTCGCCCAACCACTTTTCTCGCTGCTGCGATGCGCTCAGGGTATGTTGCATACACCTTGCGAATCATATCTATGTCAAATACGCTCATATTGAATTATTTTGGTTGACATAAATTTAAGCATTTCAAAAGAAGGGCGAGTATAAATTGTAGTGATAGTTGAATCAATTTTATTGATAGGGAAAGGAAAGGATTTAACGCGGAGTGGCAGAGAAAAAAGAGGACGTGAGAGTTGGCGCTGAGCCTAATATAAGGTTAGTTCAAATAAATCTAACCTTGAATAATTATCCTACCAAGACCAGAAACCGTTAATCAGCTTAAAATCAATTGCAAAACACTAAACCTAATGTATTGGTCCGAGAAAATTTACGTACCTTGAAGTCTTTAGAGGTTGATTTTAATTTTTAGGCAGCTCTTGCTCCTTTCGCAGGGAAATAACGTTATCCAAATATGCGAAAAAGCGACATCCCCTTGACAAATAAAAGCCCAGCTCTTCTGATAGAACTGGGCTTTGATATATAAGTTTACTTTCTTAGTTCACTAATAATTTGTGTGAAGGAGCGAATTTCGTTAAGGTAATTCCTTCAACCGCTTTCGTGTATTCTTCGATTGTTGGAGTGCGTCCTAAAATCGTTGAAAGAACAACAACCGGCGTTGATGAAAGCAAAGATTCACCTTTTTTACCATCTGTATCTTCCACTACTCTACCTTGGAATAAACGTGTTGATGTTGCCATTACTGTATCTCCTTTTTCCGCTTTCTCTTGGTTCCCCATACACAAGTTACAACCTGGACGCTCTAAATACAGCATGTTTTCATACTTCGTGCGCGCTTCACCTTTTGGTGCGTTGTCGTTGAATTCGAAACCTGAGTATTTTTGCAATACTTCCCAATCTCCTTCTGCTTTCAATTCATCAACAATGTTATATGTTGGCGGTGCGACAACCAATGGCGCTTTGAATTCTACTTTACCATTTTGCGCTTCAACGTTTTTCAACATTTGCGCTAAGATTTTCATATCTCCTTTGTGCACCATACATGAACCAATAAATCCAAGATCTACTTGTTTTGTTCCTCCGTAGAAAGATAACGGACGAATTGTATCGTGTGTATAGCGTTTTGAAACGTCTTTGTTGTTTACATCTGGATCGGCAATCATTGGTTCAGAGATTAAATCTAAATCAACTACCAATTCAGCATAGTATTTCGCACTTGCATCTGGCGCCAAAGCAGGTTTCGAACCAGATTGAATTTCAGCGATGCGTTTGTTTGCTTTGTCAATCAAGCCTTGTAACACTTGATTTTTGTTGTCCATTCCTTTATCAATCATGATTTGGATGCGGCTTTTCGCAATTTCCAATGATTCGATTAAGGTTGCATTTTCTGAAATACAAATAGAAGCTTTTGCTTTCATTTCAGCTGTCCAATCAGTAAATGTAAATGATTGATCTGCTGTTAATGTACCAATATGAACTTCGATAACGCGTCCTTGGAAAACATTTTCTCCACCAAACTGGTGCAACATTTGAGCTTGTGTCGCGTGAACAACATCACGGAAATCCATGTAGCTTTTCATTTGACCTTTAAACGTCACTTTTACAGATTCTGGAATCGGCATCGATGCTTCACCTGTTGCTAATGCTAATGCTACAGTTCCTGAATCGGCACCGAAAGCAACACCTTTCGACATACGTGTGTGCGAGTCACCACCAATGATGATTGCCCAGTCGTCGATTGTGATATCATTCAATACTTTGTGAATAACGTCTGTCATTGAGTGGTAAACGCCTTTCGGGTCACGCGCCGTGATCAAACCAAACTCGTTCATGAATTTCATCAATTTAGGGATGTTTGCTTGCGCTTTTTTATCCCAAACAGATGCTGTGTGACATCCAGATTGATAAGCTCCATCAACAATTGGCGAAATAACCGTTGCCGCCATCGATTCCAATTCTTGTGCTGTCATCAAACCAGTTGTATCTTGCGACCCAACGATGTTTACAGTAACGCGAACATCAGATCCAGCGTGTAATACTTTTCCTGGTGTATTTCCAACTGCATTACGATTGAAGATTTTCTCAACAGCTGTTAATCCTTGACCATCATTTGAAATTTCTTTAGATGGAGCAAATACCGTTGGAATATTAATTCCTAATACTTTACAAGCGAAGGTTTGAATCTTTTTACCGAAAACGATTGCATAAGAACCACCTGCTTTAATGAATTCCATTTTTTGCGGAGTCAATGCTTTCGCGATATCGATTAATTCTTGATCGCCGTTGTATAATTTTTTCGTTTTTGTATTGATTGTAAGAACAGTTCCAGTTGCAACTGAATACGCATGTTCCAATACAGCATCACCATTCTCATCGCGCACAAGGTTTCCTTCAGCATCTGTTTTCTTTACCCAGTTTTTCAAGTCAAGACCGATACCACCCGTTACATCAACTGTTGTTAAGAAAATTGGAGAGATTCCGTTTGTTCCACCAACAATTGGCGCAATGTTCACGAAAGGAACGTAAGGACTCGCTTGTTTTCCTGTCCAAAGTGCAACGTTGTTTACTCCTGACATACGAGAAGAACCAACACCCATTGTACCTTTTTCAGCGATCAACATCACACTTTTATCAGGGTGTTGAGCTTTTAGCGCAGTAATTTCGGCTTGCGCTTCTGGTGTAATCATACATTTACCGTGCAATTCACGATCAGAGCGCGAGTGCGCTTGGTTTCCTGGTGACAATAAATCTGTAGAAATATCTCCTTCACCAGCGATGAATGTTACAATTTTAATTTCTTCAGGAACATCTGGCAATTTTGTAAAGAACTCCGCTTTTGAATAGCTTTCTAAAATATCTTTTGCAACTTCGTTACCGGCTTCATATGCCACTTTCAAACGATCAGCGTCAGCATCGTACAAGTACACTTGTGTTTTCAATACTTCAGCCGCACTTGTTGCCACGTTCGGATTGTCACTCAAGGCTAAATCCAATAAAACACCGATTGAAGGTCCACCTTTCATATGAGACAATAACTCAAGAGCGAACGCAGGAGTAATTTCAGCTACGTTTTCTTCACCAAGAATAATTTGTTTCAAGAAATGCGCTTTCGCACCAGCAGCAGGAGTTGTTCCAGGCAATGTGTTATAGATAAAGAATTTTAATGAATCTGCTCTGTAAGCATTGTTCACGTCTTTAATTTGCGCGATCAGATCATTCACAATTTCTGCCGTATCAATTGGCTTTGGGTGAAGTCCTTGTCCTTTTCTTTCTTCGATTTCTTTAATGTATTCTTGATAATGATTCATAAATAGATATTTTACTATTAATCGGGTAGTTAACTAACGCTTGTTTGTCGAACTGGTATAAAAAACGTGAAAGTGGTTGAAACAACACATTTTCAGGTCTTAAGTACGTAAAAAGTTCGATGCGCGAATTTAGTTAATTTGAATGGAAAAACACAATGAATTGGGCAAGTTTATCATCGAAAGATGTGAAAAAATGGAGAAATGAGTTGTATAAGACATAAATACAAACCGTAAGAATGATTTTTTTACAAAATCGGATAATGAAAAAAAAAGCGTTTTTGGGCAATTGGTTGACCTTCTTTAAAAAGCGTATTTTTGAAGTTCCAAAAGTGAAAGTGCATACAAATCAGCGTTTAAATTGAATATTTTAAGAATCTTAGGTGCACTTTTTTATCAACTTTAAGATTTTATTCCTACCTTTGCCCCCCGCTAAGTATGACTTAGTCGGAAATTAGTATAAATAACAAATAAGTTTAATTATGAATTCTTACGAAACTGTTTTCATTTTAACTCCCGTTTTGTCTGATGATCAGGCAAAGGAAGCAGTGCAGAAATTCGAAGGCGAAATTGCGTCATTGGGTGGAAAAGTAAAGCACTCTGAGAGTTGGGGCCTAAAAAAATTGGCTTACCCAATCCAAAAAAAATCAACTGGATTTTATTTCCTAGTTGAATTCGAAGCTAATGGTAGCTCTGTTGCAGAATTAGAATTGTCTATGAAACGTGATGAGCGTGTAATGCGATTCTTAACTGTGAAAATGGAGAAAGATCATTTAGCATGGGCTGAAAGACGTCGCACTAAAATGGGCGAAAAGAAAGTTGCACCAGCAGCAGAGGCTTAATCATTAACACTTAAAACGTAAAAAAATGTCACAAAACGATATTCGCTATTTGACGCCGATTAACATCGAAATCAGAAAAGATAAATATTGCCGTTTCAAGAAAAGCGGAATTAAATTCATTGACTACAAGGATGCAAATTTCTTATTGAAATTGATCAACGAGCAAGGAAAAATTCTTCCTCGTCGCATTACAGGAACTTCTGCTAAATATCAGAAGAAAGTGAACAAAGCAATTAAACGTGCTCGTCACATTGCTGTTCTTCCTTACGTAGCAGATATGATGAAATAAGTCGATTGTTAAACAGGATAAATTTTAAAAAATGGAAGTAATTCTTAAGAAAAACGTAGACAAACTTGGATACGCGAATGAGGTGGTTACGGTAAAACCTGGTTACGGTCGTAACTTTTTAATCCCTCAAGGATATGGTGTTTTAGCAACAGCTTCTGCAAAGAAAGCGCATGCTGAGATCATGAAACAAAAAGCGCACAAAGAATCAAAAATGTTGGCTGAAGCGCAAGAAATTGCAACTAAATTAGAGGCTCTTACAGTTACTATCGCTACTAAAGCTGGTGAGAACGGTAAAATCTTTGGTTCAGTAAATACAGTTCAACTTTCTGAAGCGTTGAAAAAAGCTGGTTTCGATATCGATCGTAAATCACTTAAAATTAAAGAAGAGCCAATTAAAGAAGTTGGTACTTTCGAAGCTGAGGCAAACCTTCATAAAGGTGTTAAACCAGTTTTCAAATTTGAAGTTATTGGAGAATAATCCAAACGACTATAAATTTAAAAAGCCGATTCGTCTGAATCGGCTTTTTTTATGTCACTTTGTTCCGAAATGAACTAAATTGTACTTCCAATTAATACTTTTAAAAATATTTTTAATATATCAATTCAGAAAAAAGAAAAAAATTACATTTGCATAAAGTATTACATAATTTGAATGTAACATTTTGATTTCTTGTTGAATTACAAATTATCATTGAACAGAATGAGAAACATTTTCATCTTTATTTTTAGCACTATACTCATTTTTTCTACTTATCAGGCACAAGTTCCATATCTTTCATTTGGCTATACTAGTGCTTCTGAACGCAACAGTGACATTGAGTCTTTTGGTCAACACGCTTTATCTGTAAATAATGATCAAACCTTTAATAACAAGCAGCAACGAAAAGGATTTAACGTCGGTCTTGGTATGGAATCTGCAGATGTCGAAGACGGAATGAATGGGTATTTGCGAGTTGGACTAAACTACGCTTATTTCGGTGGAAACACCTTCAGTAATAGTAGTAGCATGAAAAGCTCAATGAACGCATATGATGCAAATCTAGCCGTAGGTCTAGGTCAAGGTATTGGAGGCGGAGATATGATGGTAGCTTTTTATGGTATTATTGGCGGAACATATGGCTTTGAAAAAATTAAAATGACTTCCTTGTATTCACTTTCTTCAAAATACACTTCGCATCGAATGAATTTAAGTTATGGATTAGGGTTAGGTTTGATTAGCACAAGAGGTTTTGGACTGTGTTTGGATGTCCTTTTAGCCTTACCACCATCGAGTGATAAGCATAATTTCAATAGTGAATCCGGAGATTTACCCATTGATTATGACTCATATAAAATTTTGGGAACCAGCTATAATGGTGGATATGTCGGAGCTAATTGGAAATGGATGCGTGCTGATATAAAAATCATTATTCCGTTAAAAAGTAACTAATAAAATTTTTAGGATATGAAAAAATTTGGATTAATTGTTTTTCTTGCTCTTTTTCAATTGAATGCTCACGCCCAACCAACTCTGTGTGATGTGCTTAGAGCAATATTCATGGACGGAAAAAGTGGATACACTACATTTTATGGTCCAAATAACGGAGCGATTGGTTATAAAAATGAGGGTGGAGTAATTACAGAAGGTTTTATATTAAATGACTCTAAAACGGTAAGAAAAGACATGCTCAATGGCCAAACATTTGTAGATGGAAGCATATTTCGATATGATTTGGGAATGATCTATGAGGATGAATTATCACTAAAATATTATCAATGGAATTTCAATCTGAATGGTCCCTCTGTAGACTATTCCTCAGTACCAGATTCTATTCGTGAAGCTAGTTTAATAGCTGATCTAGAATCGATAGGCAAACAACTGCAAGAAAACTGTTTTGCAGAACTTGCGCTGTCTTCTAGCTTACATTCAACATCCAACAAAACGGACACTGTACAAATTGCCAAAATTACAATTTGTTCAAAAGACGCACTAATGGGGGATTTCTTCTCATTGGCTTTGAATCCTTTCACACCCAATTTAACAATCTCGGTAAACAAAGATGCTATAAAGGAAAATTTCTATCATATCACCTACCAATTTTATTACCCCGTAGAAAAATAAATTTAAAAAGCCGATTCAAACGAATCGGCTTTTTTTATGCTAGTTTTTGTAGCTAAAGATTAATATTCTTCATAATAGGTTTGCTCACCATTGATATTAAAATAAATCGTGTCCGAATAAACACCGTCCTCATCATATTGATAGACAATTTTAGAATATTCCAACCCAAGACCCAAAGGGTCACCTGACGCATGCTTTCCTTTGCGATCAAACAATTCTAAAACACTTACGTCGTATTTACTGGCATAACTATATACCACTCGACAAACGCCATCCGGAGCATTCATCTTTTTCCCTTTTTTATTCAAGAAAATTGATTCAGTGATCATACCATCTTCATTGTAAAAATTTTGAATTTGATAAACACCTTCATTATTGGTAACCGGTTTGAAATTTGAATTCATCCATTTCGACCTAATTAATAAACCATTTTTATATTCGCTCAGATAACTTGCTATTCCCTGTTCGTTCGACCAACGCTCACCTTTATTGTTATAATATGATTCATCAATTACATTACCTTCTTGATCATACGTATATTTTACAGTTGCATAGCTAACAGTCTGATTGAGCAATGTTTCATCCGCGGCATAACGATCTATTTGAGCTACCATTTCATTCCGGTTATATGTCGTTCTATAAATAGAAATCATATTTTCATCTATTGTTCTATTTCCTTCGGCATCATAATAAGCAGATTCTAATATATATAAATTATCATTGAATTTATAGCGAACCTGTGCGTATGATACGTCACCAAACGTAGCGTTAACAAGATTTAAATTCTCATCCAAATAATCCATTCGTTCCAAAACACCGTTTTCATCATAAATCATTTGTTTTCGAAAATAACCTTCAGATGTAGTAACTGGATTTTTTGCATAATTGTAATAGGATACCGATACCAAGCTAATATCGTCCGCATCATACATTGTTCGTACATAATAATTATACTCTTGTTCATAGCCCAACAAATCATCATCTATTCCATATACTGTCACCACATCATAGCCATATTCATCCGTTATTGACACATATTTATGCGCACCAGAATTATCGACTATGGGTTGATCCTGAGCATTATAAAAAGTAATTGTTTTAGACATTTCTTCATCATTGTAGGTTGTACGAACAATGACACTTCCATCCTCATTTTGAAGCAAGTTACCTTCTACATCAATGTATAGTTCCTTAATAATTCTACCCTTTTTATCATATTGAATCGATTTACCCGCATAGCCTGAACCATAATCAACCAGTTGACGGTTTTTATTGTAATAATACGTGGTTACCGTCCCTGAATTCACATCATACTTTGTATCTATTTCATGCACTCCTGCTGAATTTTCTACAGGAACACCATCACTTAGAAAGTATTTTTCAGACAATTGGTTTCCAAACTTATCATAAACCATGCTTGTCTCACATGGAAATGTATAATCTACAAATGTTCCATCATCCATGTATTCGCGTGATGTATAATTCGTTCGCTTATCATTTTTGTCAAAGAGAACTGTTTTTATCAAATAGCCATTTGTATCATAGGAATACTTTGTATAAGCACTATTGTCATAAGAAAGAATTAATTCATTTTCTCCATCATAACTCTTCATCCAACTAAAATTCCCAAACTCATCATATTCATAAACGTATCGATATTTAACCAACAAGGGACCGTCATATTGATCTTCAATGTTAGGATGAACTATTTCTTCAGCGATCAAATTCAGTTTATTCAATTTAATCTCAAGGCGATCAGAAGAGCTATATCGTTCATTGTACAAAAAATCCCCAGATGGCACTAAAGCAACAAGTTTACCATTGTTATACTCATAACTTATCGTTCCAACATATTCGTTACCTAATTCTTCTTCATATGCATGTTCAAGAGCACTAATGGTTCTACCTTGTGAATCCATTATATACTCAGTTGTATTGCTTGATGAAACGATAGCACCATCCCAATCAATAAAATAGTTCAGAATTGTAAAAGAAGTATCCGAATATTCGAAACCAATCATCAATGAATTGATGAAATCACTAAATATTAACTCACCAGATAAAGCTTTTCTGCTTTCAACGAATTTCAGTTTATTGTTTTCATCATAAATAAATGTTAGATGATTTGTTTCTAAGGTATCTTTTTCCTCTAAAGGGTAAACACCCACGTAATTTCCATAAACCGTTTGATAAGCTTTTCGATAGTATTTACTAGATTGACTTAAGGAGGAAAATGCGCATAAAAACGTCAGCAAAAAGAATAGTGATTTCATCGTTTAAATTTTTACTAAATATAATTTTAATTCAACCAATCGACAAGAAATTCTTGAAATAACTTAGGATTATGCATCTTTGCAACATGAAGTTTTTAAGTATAATTTTTGTGGGGTTCTTATTGCTGATTTTCTCAGGCTGTTCTGATAAAAACGGAAGTGTACTCAATAAAGATATTTCTGGAAAAAATGAAATAAAATACGCAAAAACCATCGAATTAGTTGAAGATTCAATAGGATGTAAAGTTCATATTTACAATCCCGATACACAAAAAACACTACGTTTATATTTGGCAAAAACGAAAAAAAACATACCTACCGATTACCAATATATTCAAACACCAATTAACTCAATGATTACCTTAAGCGGGACACACATTGGAATGCTTTCAGAACTCAATTCGTTGGATCTAATTGTTGGGGTTTCTAGCAAAAACTATATTTACAATCCAGTTGTTCTTAAAAACATCGAAGCCCATAAAATCAAAGATTTTGGTGATGAAACAATGATTTCTTTTGAACAAATTATTAAATCGAAGGCGCAACTATTGATCTACAGTGGTTTTAGCTGTGATTTTCCTCATGCTGAACAACTTGCAAAAGCGGGTGTAATTTGCATTCCTGATTATGATTGGAAAGAGCAACATCCACTTGGAAAAGCAGAATGGATCAAGTTTTTTGGCTATTTAGTTGGGAAAGAAAAAATAGCAAAAACCTATTTTGACGATTGCGAAAAAGCCTACAATGAACTTAAAAAAAGTGTAGCGAACACTTCTTCAAAGCCAACTGTTTTTAGTGGAAACCTGACAGGTACAAGTTGGTTTACACCAGCCGGAGAAAGCTATTATGCGATGCTTTTAAAAGATGCAGGAGCGAATTATGTTTACGCTCATACAAAAGGTGTTGGAAGTTTAGATCTCAGTTTCGAAAAAGTGCTGAACGAAAATAGCACTACTGAATATTGGGTAAATCCCGGAATTTCTTCATTGCAATCTATTTTAAAAAACAATGGGAAAATGAACTATTTCGAAGCGGTGAAAAACAAGAAGGTCTACTGTTATTCCCCGAATATGAATAAGTATTGGGAAATGAGTGCTATTCAACCACATTATGTACTATCCGATTTGATTCGTATTTTACATCCTGAAAAATCAAAAGCAAAACATTCTTATTTTTACGAGAACATTTGTCGCTAAATGAATAAACGAGCTCAGCTTTTCTTTCTTTTGCTAGTTATCACTTTGATCGCAAGCTTTGTGGGCCATTTATTTGCTGGACAAGTAAAAATCACCTTCAATGATTATTGGAATGCGGTATTTCATTTAGATGAAACGAATACAAATCATCTGATCGTTCGTGAGTTTAGAATTCCGAGAGCTGTAATTGCAATAATCGCTGGGGCAGGACTCTCAGTCGCTGGAATGTTTATGCAAACCTTGTTCAACAACCCATTGGCGGGTCCTTATGTTTTAGGAATTAACACTGGATCGAGTTTGTTTGTCGCTTTTTCAATGATGACTGGTCTGAGTTTTTTACAAAGCGATTTAGGAATTATCACTAGTGCTTTATTGGGCGCTTTGGTTTTTGGATTTATCATCTTATTTTTCTCATTTTTCACACGTCACCATGTGACTTTACTGCTCGTTGGATTAATGTTAGGAAGTTTCACAGGAGCAATTATTTCTGTCTTGCAAACCATGAGTTCGGCACAAGAACTAAAAGCCTTTACAATTTGGACGATGGGTTCCTTACAACATGTTCAATTCGATCAATTGCCCTTAGTTATTCTTTTTTTTATTCTTGGAACTATTGGAAGTTTATTCCTCATAAAACCAATGAATGTACTTGTTTTGGGTGAAAAATCAACAGAACTACTAGGTTTAAATATTCAATCTGTTCGTATTTTTACGATTGTAATTACGGCGCTTTTAACGGGAGTTGTAACCGCTTTTTGTGGTCCAATTGCCTTTGTTGGTTTGGCTGTCCCTAATTTGACAAAGACCATTTTTCGAACACAAAATCATTTAATTCTCTTAGCTGGAAACTTTATTATTGGTGGTATATTTTTGTTAATCTCAGATAGCATTATTCAATTGCTGGAAGGAACCATTCAATTACCTATTAACGCATTCACTTCGTTAGTTGGTGCACCTTTCATTATTTACATTGTTTTAAAACGATTAAAATGATACAGTTCAATAAAGTTGAAATCGGATACAAGCAGGCGCTTTTACAAGTCAACAAACTTGAGCTTAAGAAAGGTGAAGTGTACGCATTAATTGGGTCAAATGGTTCTGGGAAATCAACCTTGCTGAATACAATCTTAAAAAAAACACCTGTATTAAGTGGTGAGTTACTCATCAATTCAACTTCCATAACATCCTTATCCGTTAATGAGTCGGCAAAAACAATTGCCTTTGTTGATAGTAAATTTGATGGGATCGAACATTTAAATGTTGTTGATTATATTGCTTTGGGTCGCACACCTTATACAAATGCTTTGGGTCGTTTACGACCTGAAGATCAAGCAATAATTGATAATTCCATTGAAAAATTAAACCTTGAACAATTTCGAAATCGAGCAACATTGAAATTAAGCGATGGCGAGCGTCAAATGGTTTCAATAGCACGAGCATTTTGTCAGAGTACTCCAATTATTTTATTGGACGAACCTACAGCCTTTCTTGATTATGGTAATCGTAAGAAACTGATTGAAACATTAAGTGGAATCGCAAAAGCAGAAAATAAATGCATTCTTTTTTCAACGCATGACATCGACATTTGTTTGGAGGAGATAGGAATCAATTTGTTGGTTATTAACCAAGCAAAAAAGGAGCTTGAGAAGTATCCGAATACGATTTCTAAATCAGAAATCATATCGATTGGATTTGATTTAGGAAAAGAATAGAAAATAAATTCTCACTGCAATACTGAATCCTTAGGTATTGCAAAACCATATTCGAATTTGTACTGAAAAAACTCTATTGGCAATAGAAGCCCTACTCCAGTCAAAACTCCAGAAAAATATACTTCAGTTTGGATTTATCGGCCAGCTTCGTCTCTTGATCCAAAAACTTCTGTTCGCATGGGTAATTAACCGTTAGACTATTCTTCCTATGAGGTATTCAACCAAATGTTGTCAAGATTATTGAAAAAAATAGGCCATTTCATATTCGAACTCTATCCCGCCCAACCTTCTCGATCTAAACTTCTAAATTGAATCGCTTCAGCCAAATGACATGATTCTATTTTTTCAGAATTTTCGATATCTGCAATTGTGCGCGCTACTTTTAAAATTCGATCATAAGCTCTTGCTGACAAGCCCATTCTATCCATTGCATTTTTCAAAATCTTCGTGCCTTCTTCATCGATTCTGCAGAATTTTTCCAATTCATTTTTTGTCATTTGGGCATTGCAATGAATACCTGTACGCTCATTGTATCTATTTCCTTGAAGCTGACGCGTTCGTTCCACCCGATTACGAATTTCCATACTACCTTCTGCGGGAACATCATTCGTTAATTCGTCGAAACTGACTGGTGTAACTTCCACATGTAAATCAATTCGATCTAGAAGTGGCCCAGAGATTTTGTTTAAATAGCGCTGAACGATTCCTGGTCCACACACGCATTCTTTTTCTGGATGATTATAATATCCACAAGGACAAGGATTCATTGCAGCGACAAGCATAAAACCAGCTGGATAATCAACTGAGAATTTGGCGCGAGAAATAGTTACACAACGATCTTCCAAGGGTTGGCGCATTACTTCTAGAACTGTACGTTTGTATTCTGGCAATTCATCTAAGAATAAAACACCATTGTGCGCAAGAGAAATCTCTCCAGGTTGTGGATATCCGCCTCCGCCGACAAGGGCTACATCTGAAATCGTATGATGTGGCTTTCGAAATGGTCGTTGCGTAATCAACCCTTTTTCGCCTTTGATTTTTCCTGCAACGCTGTGAATTTTCGTTGTTTCCAATGCTTCTTCCAGACTCATTGGCGGTAGAATGGTTGACAAACGTTTGGCCAGCATTGATTTACCTGCACCCGGAGGACCAATTAAAATCACGTTATGTCCTCCTGCAGCTGCGATTTCAAATGCACGTTTGATATTCATTTGTCCTTTGACATCTTTAAAATCAACTTCTAAATCATCCACCATGCGACGAAATTCATCTACCACATTGACAACGAATGGCTGAAAATCACCTTCGCCGTTTAAAAACTGAACCACTTCCATTAGGTTTTTCATTCCGTAAACATCCAATCCTGCGACGACAGCGGCTTCTTTGGCGTTTTCTTCAGGAACAATTAAACCTTTGAAGCCTTCTTTTTTCGCTTGGAGTGCAATCGGCAAAATTCCTTTGAGCGGATTCAATGTTCCGTCCAATGACAACTCACCAATAAGTACATATTCTGCTAATTTATCTTCATTCACTTGATTGCTCACTGCCAAAATTCCAATAGCGATTGGCAAATCAAACATAGAGCCTTCCTTTCGAATATCGGCTGGTGCCATGTTAATGGTTATTTCTTTCCCTGGAAAACTAAGGTCATTGTTCTTGAAAGCGGCTTTGATCCGTTGCTGACTTTCTTTCACCGCAGAATCCGGTAAACCGACTAGTAAAAAATTCACTCCGATTGCAAGATTCACTTCAATAGTGATAGTTGTTGCATCGATACCGAAAACGGTACTGCTAAAGGTTTTGACTAACATAAAAGGTATAATTTGTAGGTTAATATTTACCTTAAGTTAGTAAAATAGTTGATTTTGTACAATAGGTTTTAAAAAATAATGTGGTTTTTTTTTGACTTGTATGAATTGTTAAGACATGTGATATGAAAACGTAATTAAATAAAAAAAGGACCGATTAAATCGCGTCCCTACCAATAATATTTTTCCAATGCACTCGTAACTAGGCGGCTATGAAATTTAAAATCTCATTCCACACAAAAACAAAAAACCGATGTCTTGTGAACATCGGTTTATATATCGTATGAAACGTTAGAAATTAACGTTTGTGCATTCCTTCGTCAGAAACTGTCAGTTTTTTTCTTCCTTTCGCACGACGTGCAGCTAATACACGACGACCGTTTTTAGTTGCCATACGGCTTCTGAAACCATGTTTGTTTCTTCTTTTTCTTACTGACGGCTGAAATGTTCTTTTACTCATGACTTATATTCTTTAGCTTTTTTTCTCAAAAATTCGGATTGCAAAGATAGATTAATTTTCAATAAAACAAACTGTTTCAAATAAAAAATACAAAAAAGAATCAAAACCGACTTTTGACTGCTATTTTTGTACTCAAAAGATTCAAAGAGAATGTTACGTCCAAACAAAGATAAGAAACAAAAAGTCAAACTCACCAAAGAGAGCATTCGAACTGCAAAAGGAATTTTCACTTATTTAAAACCCTATCGAGGTGCTTTTATAATTGGTTGGATTTTTTTAATCCTTTCAACTTCTGCGGGTTTAATTTTCCCATTCATGATGGGGCAATTATTGGGTGGTAGTTCTGCTGCTCCAACAAACATGGCTGATTCAGTCAAATTAATCAACTTAGACAACATCAACAGCGTAGCTATAATGCTATTCATTCTATTCGGAGCACAATCTTTGTTTTCGTATTTCAGAGTTGTCATTTTTACCAATGTAACTGAAAATGCACTGCGCGACATTCGTAAAGCGGCTTTTAGTAAATTGATTTACATGCCGATGGATTTCTTCAATCAAAACAAGGTTGGAGAATTAACAAGTCGCATGTCCTCTGATATTACGCAGGTACAAGAAACGTTGAAAACGACCATTGCTGAGTTTTTCCGTCAAATCGTGATCATTGTTGGTGGTATTGCATTCATTTTTGTTTTTTCATGGAAATTGGCGTTGATAATGCTTGCAACAGTTCCTGTTATGGCAATTGTAGCTGTATTCTTTGGTCGTTTCATTCGTAAGTTATCTAAGAAAGCGCAAGATCAAGCTGCTGAATCGAATTCAATTATTGAAGAATCTTTGATGGGGATTTCCAATGTAAAATCATTTACGAATGAAGTTTTCTTGTTGGGTAAATACGGTAAAAACATTGAAGAAATTCGCAATTTGAACGTGAAAAGTGGTGTTTGGAGAGGATTGTTCGTTTCGTTTATCATCTTTTGTTTATTTGGTGCAATTGTTTTTATCATCTGGCAAGGATTGTTGATGACTCAAGGACCAAATCCAGAATTGTCATCAAAAGATTTCTTCTCATTCATCATGTACACCATTATGATGGGCGCGTCCATTGGGTCCTTACCTGATTTGTATGCGAGTATTCAAAAAACAATCGGTGCGACAGAAAACTTGATGAACATCATCAACGAACCAAGTGAACAACAACTTCAAAAAGGAAAAGAAAAACCAGTAATCAATGGTAACGTTCGTTTTGAACAAGTTCATTTCGCTTATCCGCAGCGTAAGGACATTTCCGTTTTAAATAACATTTCGTTCAAAGCAAATTCAAATGACACGATTGCACTTGTTGGTTCTTCAGGTTCTGGGAAATCGACAATTTCATCGTTGTTATTGAATTACTACACGATCAACAGCGGAAAAATATTCTTCGATGACATTGAAATTCAAGACATCGATTTACATTATTTGAGAAGTAAAATGGCGATTGTACCACAAGAGGTGATTTTGTTTGCTGGAACAATTCGTGAGAACATAAGCTTCGGAAATCCAGACGCTTCGGAAGACCAAATCATTGAAGCGGCTCGACAAGCAAATGCACTCGAGTTTATTAATTCGTTCCCTGAAGGCTTAGAAACACAAGTTGGAGATCGTGGAATTCAATTATCTGGAGGACAAAAACAACGCATTGCAATAGCACGAGCTATTATTAAAAATCCAACCATTTTAATTCTAGATGAAGCGACATCTGCCTTGGATTCTGAATCTGAACGTTTGGTGCAAGATGCCTTGGATAAATTGATGGTTGGTCGTACATCGTTTGTGATTGCTCACCGACTTTCAACAATAAAAAATGCAAGCAATATCCTGGTCATTCAAAACGGAAATATTGTTGAATCAGGAACGCACGACGAATTGATTAAATCAAATGGCATCTACAACAACCTAGTTGAATTACAAGGTGTTGAGTTAAGTTAATTTTTTGAAGAGTTTGAATATGAAATATTTAGCACTTTTATCTTTAATCGTTTTGTTTTCATGTACAAATGCAAAGCAAAAAGAATTCGAACAATTTTCTCGTTTGAAAGGGAGTTGGGAAATGAAAAAGGGATCAACTGAATTCATTGAAACATGGAAACAAGTGAATGATACCTTACTTGAAGGAACGAGCAAAATGACGATGGATGGGAAAACACTATTTTCAGAAGATTTACAACTAGTTCTAACAAACGATAGCATTTATTATATTCCGACAGTTTCCTATCAAAATGATCAAGAAGAGGTTCGGTTTGCATTGAAATCGGCAAGCAAGGATAAATGGGTATTTGCAAACAAAACACATGACTTTCCGCAAGAGATTATTTACGTCTTTAAAGACAAGGATTCACTTATTGCAACCGTTCAGGGTATGGAAAATGGCCGTTCACAGAAAATCGACTTTCGTTTAAAAAGAAAATAAGCTATTTTTAGCTTATGTATGTTCCGCACGAATTTTCGGTCATTGACTTGAATGAAATCGCAGTATTTCTTCAGCATCATTCATTTGGAATCATAATTTCTACACAAGGAAATTTTGAACCAATTGCTACACATCTTCCGTTTGTAATTAAAAAAAATGGTGATCAATTTATTCTGGAAGGACATCTATCTAAGCACAATCAACAGGCTGAAATCCTAAAGAAGGGTAAAAAAGTAATGGTCATATTCCAAGGTCCTCATGCTTATATTTCGAGTTCGGTTTATTCACACGTTAATGTTCCCACCTGGAATTATCAGGCAGTTCATATTTATGGAACCATTGAATTACTAACTTCTGAAGAAACATCCGACCACTTAACAGAATTGGTTGAAACGCACGAAGCAGATCGCGATCATTCGTTCGATTTAAGCACCCTTTCACCTGAAATGCTATCTGCGTATCAAAATGAAATAGTTTGCTTTAAGATTGAGTCTTACAGAGTCGAGGCAGCGTTTAAACTTTCACAAAACAGAAACATTGTTGATTACGAACGAATCATCGAAGATTTAAGTAAAGACAAAAAAAATCGGTTCATCACCGAAGCAATGAACCGATCTCGAAAAAGTGAATAGTATTAGTGTTGTTTGGTAAAAAAATAGGTTGTTTTTTGATCTAGATTTAAACTATCATCAGTCACATAAACTGATAATTCCAGTTTTTTTCTAGTACACTTATCGATTGAAAAATTATAATTAGCAAAGCCATCCTCAAAGTGAAAATTTATTTCGCGTAATTTTCCAAAATTCACATCCCAAAAGCAAGACGCTAAACCAAATGGTTGCCAGTTTTCAAAATATGCATAATTATAAAGTGCATCCGAATTTTGTAATTGCATAACTGCACCATCAATAATCGTGTCTTGACTATTTTCGTTTCCATTTGCATCAAAAGCGGTCGTTGTTATTCGATCGAGCCCCCAAACACCAGCGACTTGACCTTCATTACGCTTTTCTTTGTTGCACGCCGTCATAATTAACATCAACAACAACAAACTACTGTAAACAAATTTATAATTCTTCATGTGTATTAAATTTTATAGCGGAGACCAACAGAAAGGAGAAAACTTCTATTATCATCAATTGCCTCGATGCCTTGATATAAAAGAGAAGAACTAGATAATCCTGTTATTCTTGTGTTATTAACATACGTAAATTTAGTCGCTCTAAGCAGAAACATTTGCATTTTGAAAAGTAGTTGAAAGCGATTTTTAAAAGACTTTGCATATTGCGCCACGATAGGCACGCCAATTCCTACAGATTTATATGTTCCACCAAGCTGACCATAGACATGATCTTTATCACCATTGGGGTATTGAAGGTAACTATTGACAAATGTGTTATTCATATTGATTCCTGAATAAATCGCTAATTCATTTTCCGTTCCAGTTGCATAACCTATGTAAGCGCTAACATACTTTGTTCGCATATCTAGATGGCGTTCAGTTTCATTTGGAAAACGCGAACTTGCTGAACTTTTAACAGCAGTAAAACCAACAGCCGTAAATAAATTACCAATTTTGGCATCAAACTGTACATCATAACCCAAAGCAAATTTCGGGTGATTCATTTCTTTTGCTATGTAATTGACATTGGTTTCATTGTATAAATCTACAATGCTATTTAATGATTTAGAACTTGAAAAGCCTGTCACTATATTTCCTTGTAAATAAAAATCTGCTACTTGCGATGAACACTGAAATGTTGTTCCGAAAGCCAGAATAAAAAGCAGTTTAATTGGGTTAAAAATAATACGTGATACCATATTGATTGTATTGTGAGTTCATGAATGATTCTTTTCCTGAATAACCATTAAATTTTGCATCCATCAAAAGCATTTGACGTTGATAGGAAAGCGTAAAATGTTCAGTTAAACGGATTCCTGCAGAAATTCCAAATCCAATTGTAATATCATACCCTTTAACATCATTAATTAATCCAGTGTTTGTATAAAAATATTCCCATTTATCACTGTAACCAGCACCAGATCGTTTGCGCTTGTTCCTAATTACCCCCATATCCACAGAAGCTCCGGCAAAAAACCTTCTATGAAAATACTCTGGAAGGAAATGTATCGGAAGAAAGTAAACCATTTCAAACTTTACCTTTGAATTAATGACTTTTATTTTCTCTGAAACGGAAACAATTGAACCTACTGAATCTATTCCTTCATAATCTGTCGAAATACGCGTATCTGATCGTTGAAACTCGATACCGTAACCATGATCTGTTTCCCAAGTGCCATAGCCAATCTTTAATGTTGGAGCGATTGAAAGATGAGAAAAAGGTTTTGTTGGATTGAATTTATCATTAATATCAGATGCATAAATTTCAATTGGTGTCAATCCTCGATAATATTGATTCATTCCAACACCGATGTAAGCAGCAGTATTATTAGGCTGAGCAATTGAACACGAAGAAAGCGAAATATAAATAAAAGTGGTTAAAATGATAACTCTATTTTTCATTAGTCTAATTTATTTCTCGATAAAACGAAATGCCAGTCCAAAATTAATTAAAAATGCAGTTGGCATTACTGACTTTTTAGGCTGATTCGTTGTAACTGTTTTAAAAGCATTTTGAGTTGGTGCGTAAAAATAATCTATGTCATAGTTAAAATCAGCCGATAGCTCAATAAACCTCCAATTAAAAGCCACTTTTACTTCTGGAGAAACATACGCTCCCAATGAAATTAAACCTGCTGAAACCCCTACGCTCGACCCTACTTTTAAACTTAAATTGTCAGTAAATTCTTTATTAAAAAAGCCGTGAATTCCACCATATAAATTAAGCCTTGTTAAATACGGCCCGGAATCAACCCCTGGAACGTATGGCAATGATTGTTTATAAAAAGTGGCACCAGTGCCAAAATAGTTTGCACCAAACTGCTTACCAAAATGAAATGAAGCACTTTTGTATTTAGTGTTCGAAAACTCAAACAAGGTACGATTTTGAACAATAAACAAATTTTTATCAGTGCGCGATGTAGTATTGTAACCAGGGAATTTCTTGCCATTTTCATCTTTAGTCAAAAGTCCTACCATTGCAAAAGAAAACATTGACATATCGAATTCACTAATTTCATTGTCTCTTTTTATAACAAAACTAAGAGTTGGATAATTTGTTAGACTATATGAATCTTTTGAATAATAATTGGATATTTCTGGCAAACGCCCTTCAATATGTTCAATTCCGAACTTAAACCAATAGGTTTGAGATTGTGCGAAAAAGCAAGCACTCATTGCTAAAATTGTTGTAATAACTCTCATGTTTATTTTGTTAATTCAATTAATGTAAAGCCAACAGCATCAAGACTATTCGATTTGAATAATGCAATTTTTAAACGAATTTTTTTCTTTGACAGCTGCAACAATTCAAATGAATAGTCTGTAGTTCCAACATCAAAATAGGATTGAAAATAGTTTTTTTGATTTCCTTTCTTTTTCAATTCAAGATTTGCTTTTGGAGCAATAAAATTTGTTTCTAACAAAAATGGATTTCCATTGTTATAGTTAACGGAAAGTGGATCTACATTAATGACAAAGGGAAGTTTAGCATTACCAACTAAAACACCTTTAGCATCATAAACTACGGATGAATCTTTTTCAAATTTTACAAAGCCATTTTCATTAACTTCAGTTACAATATAGGTTTGATTCGTGTCTTGAACATAGGTCGTAAACTTCGTGAAAGTCCAATTCCCAATTAACGATTCAGAGGTTACTTTATACTTTCCGCATGAAACGAATACTACGGTAAAAATAAAAAGCCATCCATATTTACTTAATTTTTTCATGTTAACAATTTGTTGATGTACAATTCAATAATCTTTACTTTACTAAAGTAAAATTAGCTTGCACATCACGACAAACCAATAGGTACTAATCACCTTTGATTATAGGTATTAATACCTATACATAATCAAAAAAGGAGCAGAAAAACAATGCTTTCTACTCCTTTAATTGAAACTTGCCAAAAAATTTCTTTGACGTACCTTCTGAAATTTGGATTTATTCTCAGAGGTCTCTTACTTATATTTCATTATAACTTCACTCTCATTCAAATCATAAACCACGGTTAACTTTCCTTTCTTTCGAAAATTACATTCTATTTCACGGAATGAATCGAGACTGTAATTGTTTTCTACTTTGTTCTCCTCCCAAACTCCTTCATACATTACCCAATTTACAATTTTGATTGTATGTTTTCCACGAGGAACCTGTATATTTAATTTAATAGCTTTCGACTCAAGGCGTTCCTCAGTAACAAGAAGCAACTTTCCATCTACATACAATTCATCTCGCGTAGTATGGTCATACCCTTCCTCTATTCCTTTGAATTCAATACTTACGTCCACACTTCCCTGCTGCCCAAAAGCAACACTAGACAAGGCAACAATCAACGATAAAATCAATACTTTCATACTCTACTTTTTTTGATATTCTAAATATAAACTTTTCACTTGAGATTTGAAAATTTCAACTTTTCTCTCGCTTATACAAAAATAATAAGGTCTCAAATGGAAAGCAATAGGCACAAATCACCTTTGATAGTAAGTATTAATACCTATATCCGACAAAAATAAAAACTGATAAATACTTAGTTAACGTAAGTTATTGAATTTCCAGCCCCGCTTTGATCGCAAATTTTACTAAGCCAATAGATGATTTTGAACCTGTTTTGACTAATAAATTTTGGCGATGATTGTCAACCGTTTTTTTACTTATAAACAAAGCTTTGGCAATGTCTTCACTTGTCATTTCCTGAACAATTAATTTTAAGACATCCAATTCTCTTGAAGTTAATTGCGCCAAAGCATCTACTTTCTCTTGCTCTTTTTTAAACTCTTGATAAATGATCGGCAAAATGGCTTCCGAATAATACGAACCACCTTCCATGATTCGTTCTATGGCAATAAGGAAATCTTTTTTACCACTTGTTTTTAAAATATAGCCATCTGCTTCAGCCATCATAGCTTCGCGAATCACTGTATTATTCTGATACATTGAGATAATCAACACCTTTACCGAAGGAAAAACAACCTTCATCTTTTTGCACAAATCGATTCCAGTTTGTCCCGACATGTTTATATCTGTAATCAATAAATCGAGTTCACCTCCCAAGTCCATTAACTTTTCCTCAGCAGTAAATCCTTCATTTGCCGAACCAAGAAAAGTAAAATTCACCTCATCTTTTAACATTCCCAAAATTCCATCAATAATTAATTGATGATCATCTACAACAAAAAAATTACAATTTGACTCAAGCATACGGAACAATTAAATGATAGGTACTTCCATTCTCTTTTGATGATTCTAAGGTATCTTTTCCTTTTAAGAGAATCACCCTAGCTTCAATATTTTTCCACCCCAAACCGTTTGACCGTTTTACTTTTTCCACATCAAAGCCTCTTCCATCGTCTTTCAGCTTCAGGATAAGTTCATGCTGAGTTGTCGTCAATTCAATAGAGATTGTAGTTGCATGTGCATGACGGATCACGTTGGAAATCAATTCTTGTATAATTCGATACAGCGCCAATTGCTGCGTTGGATTGAAATTTTCTATTCCTTTTTCTGGCAATTTCAGGTCAACTTTTAACTTATTTGAACTCGTGATTTGTTCCCTCAATTCTTTGAGTGCATTGGCTAAACCAAACGAAAATGCTTCTGGTACTAACTTATGCGAAATCATCCGAACATCGTTAGTCAATTGATCAATCATTAAATCTGATTGCTCACTGTTGAATTGAGATGTATGCATTTTTAATATGGCCAATTGTTGTCCAACACTATCATGTAAATCTCGTGCAATACTCAATCTCGCTTCCGAATCACTCGATATTAGCGCATTACTCACATCAATTCGACGTTGTTCTTCTAAGCGGTTTTTCTTTTGTTTAAAAAGGATGAAACCAATCAAGATAACTATGCACAAAATGATTAGAAAGATAAAACTATAAATTTTCGTATTTCTTGATTTTTGTTCATTCTCACGCTGAAGTTCTCGGTTTTCAAATTCCTTTTCTTTGGTTTGATATTTTACTTCAAGCTCATCTAGGTTTCGTTTTTGTTCCAAAGAATTAAAATCAATCTCTTTCGATTTCATTTCCTTTAAAAACTGATAAGCCAAATGATAATTCCCACTATTTTTTGCTGCATCAGAAAGACTTTCCAAGGACATGATTTCAATTTCAATCGCATCAATTTTCCTAGATAGCTGAAGACTTTTATTCAAATATTTTTCTGCTTCTTGAAAATTTCCAACTTCACCATAGAAATTCCCAATGTTATTCATAATGGCAGCTTCCATCCACTGATCATTCGTTTCTTGAGCAATTTTTAAGGCTTCAAGATTATAAAAAAGAGAAGAATCTCTGCTTCCTTCCAATTTATAGACAATTGCCAAATTAGAATAACTCATTCCTACGGAAGGCTTTTCTTTTACCTTTTTATAAAAACTAAGGGCTTTAAAATAATTGTTTTTGGCACTTGAAAAGTCACCTATTTGCTCATCAACCGTTCCTAGATTGTTGTAGCAGTCAGCAATTACCTTCGGAGCATTCAACATTTTCGCTTGAATCAACGATTGCTCATAGTACCATTTGGCTTTTCCGAAATTCTTCCAACTAACATATAATGCACCAATGTTCTTTAATATCTCCGCTTTTTCTAACTTAGAATTTGAATTCTTTGAAATTGTAAGTGCTTGTTGGTAATATTTAAGTGCACTGGTGTTTTTACCTAAATCAGCTTGGATATTTCCTAAATTGTTTAAAATCCTAAGCTTAAAGTTGGATTGTCCACTTTCAATTTTTTCATTTAATGCCAATAATAAAACCTTAGCAGAATCATATTCTCCTTTTTCGTAAAATTCAATCGCTTGATCATAACGCTGTTTATCAGCAGTTGATTGAGCGAATGACTTAAGACAAAAAACAGAAACAATTACAAAAAACAGTACACTTTTCATACAAACACTAAATCATGCGTGCTCTTTAAAGATTTTATTCAACCATTTTAACATACCGAACATAATTAAAGCAGCTGCTCCCAACAATATAAAGTTGACATAGAAGAAATCTGCCTTATTGTGATAACCGTCCCAGAAACTGCTTAACAATCCAGATAATTTATTTCCAATAGACGTTGCCAAGAACCAACCTCCCATCATTAAAGCTGTTAAACGAGGTGGACTTAGTTTACTCACCATCGACAAGCCCATCGGACTCAGGAATAACTCACCGATTGTAATTACCGCGTAGGATGAAATAAACCACCAAGCAGAAGTTTTCACTCCGCCATTTTCACTGGCATAAACCGCTCCAACCATTACCAAACATGACAAAGCCGAAATTAATAAACCAAAGGCAATTTTGGCAGGTGTTGAGGGCTCACGTCCTTTGCGTCGTAAGAAACCAAAAAAGGCAAGCACCAAAGGAGTTAATGCAACAACCCAAAACGGATTCACAGATTGGAATAAATTTGTGTTAAATGTATACACTATTCCACCTTCTTTGGGAAGATTTTCCTTTTTCATGTTTTTAAAGAAATCCGGATAAGAATAGGCAATTACTTCCTTGTCATCTAATTTAATCGGTCTAAACTGTTCGTCAGTTTGTGGAATTGAATCTTTAACGTATTCATATTTTTTGACTTGCTGAAGCGCTTTCATTGCAGGTAAAATAGCCGTAGGAACTTCTCGATCTGTATATTGATCGGCCCAAGTATTCAATGTAGAGCCATTTTGTTTGAAAACTGCCCAAAAAGCAATAACAAGTGCAAAAATGGCAAGCATAGCAGAAATTGGTCGACGCTCTTCACTTGGACTTTTAAGCAACAAACGAACATAGAAAAACACAACTGGAATACAACCAAACAAGAATGCATCTGTAGATCTTGTTTTCACTATTGGTTCTGGTAAAAAGAATCCAATTAAACCAAATCCGATTGCAGGTAACAAAATTGCTCCGAAAATTTGAAGCAGTGACATATCCGATTCAGATTTTGGCTTGATGACATCCGCGTGCTTAAAGTGTTTTGTCCCCGACCAAAAGATGGCGATTCCCACAAACATTCCAACGCCAGCAGTAATAAATGCCGCTCCCCAACCAAGCATGTTGTACATTGCGGCACCAAAGAAATTACAAATGAATGCTCCAATGTTGATTCCCATGTAGAATAAACTGTAACCAGAATCTTTCAAGGCTTTGTATTCATCATCGTTGTAAATATTACCTAGAAGTGTTGAAATATTTGGTTTAAAGAACCCATTTCCAAGAATTACCAGGAACATTGAAAGGTAAAGCATATTAATCTCGTGGACAGCCATTAAGCAATAACCAATTCCCATTAAAATTCCACCGATTGTAATTGATTTGCGATAACCTAAAATTCGATCAGCCAATAAGCCACCTATAAATGGCGTTAAAAATACCAAAGCGATGAATGTTCCATACAAATCAGACGCTTCTGCTTCATCCATTCCAAATCCATCTACTTTATCTTTTAAATAAAGTGTGAAAATTCCAATCATTAAATAATAGCCGAAGCGTTCCCACATTTCAGAGAAGAACAAATACGGTAATGCTTTAGGATGTTTGTTTGCCATTGTTTAAGTTTAAAAAATCGAATAATTATTTAACGCCTCCCATTAATTTCTTGATAAACGGTGATAAAGCAATTACTGCAACACCAGCAATTAATGCATAAATTGCTAATTGGTAATAGCCATCGGTGTACGAATTTAATTTCTCAGTTAAGGATGCTTTCTCATCTGGACTCGCCATTCCAGCACCTAAAATCCCTGCAACGTATTGTCCATATGCAGAAGCCAAGAACCACATCCCCATCATAACTCCCCACAAGTGTCTCGGTGCTAATTTTGTCATAATGGAAAGTCCGATTGGCGACAAACACAATTCACCCAAAGTGATAATAAAATAAGCCAAGGTGAAAATATCTAAAGACGTTTTACCATTTGCATCTGCGAAGAAGCGCGTGAAATAGAATACATAAAATGCCAAGGCTAGGAATAAAAATCCTAATCCAAATTTCACCATCGTATTTGGTTCGATACGCTTTTTAGCCATCCACAACCAAACTAAACCAACCAATGCACTAAAAGCAATCACAAAAACTGAATTAGACGTATTGTTTACAACATTCGGATCAATTTTAACTCCTACTAATGAATCATTTAAATTATTCAAAGCGAATAAACTTAGTGAACCTCCACTTTGTTCAAAGAAAGCCCAGAAAATGATTGAAAAGAAGATGAAAAATAAGGCTGCAACCAATTTCAGATTCTCAGAACGTTTAAGCTTACTCATTTCATAAAACAAATAAATAAGTGTTAATGGTCCGATTATGTACATGAACAAATCTGTGTAGGCTGTATTTTTAACCATTGTTAAGATCAAGGGAATACAAAGTAAAGAACCAATGAATACTGCAATTTCACGACCTTGACGTTTACCTTTTGGTAATTTCAACAATGGAGAATCACCAATTGGCCCCATAGAACGTTTAGTGAAATAGAAGGTAATTAATCCGATAATCATTACAAATCCTGCCAATGAAAACGCGATGTTCCATGAATAGGATTTTCCAACCCAAACACATAAAAACCCACCTAATAATGCACCGATGTTGATTCCTGTATAAAATAATCCAAAACCGGCATCTCGACGCGCATCACCTTCTTTATATAGTGCTCCGACCATCGTTGAGATATTTGGTTTGAAGAAACCTGTTCCAATTATCGTGAAACTAATCCCAAAGAAGAAGAGCTTTTCAGGTGAAAAGGCTAAAATAAAACTTCCAATAATCATTAAGGTTCCACCCCAGAACAAAGACTTCTTGAATCCCAGGATTTTATCTGCAAACAAACCACCGATAAACGTAAATGCATAAACGAAAGCCTGAATTGCTCCATATTTCAAATTGGCTTCCTGTTCTTTAAAAAACAACTCATTTACCATGAAAACTGTAAGCATTCCGCGCATACCGTAGAATGAAAAGCGTTCCCACATTTCTGTTAGGAATAAATACCAGATTTGAACTGGGTACTTTCCTTTGAAATCTTGAATTTTTGCTAATTCAGCATTCGAATCTGTTGGCTCCTGAATTGGAAAAGTATCATCTATAATTTGATCTTCAGTCATGTCGTTTCTAGATTTTGTGAAGGCTAAAGCTAGTATAAAAAATGGACAAAAAAAATCCCTTATGCTTTTGGCACAAGGGATTTGATTTTATTAATCAATATTATCGAATACCATTCATCAATTTCTCAACACGTTTGTGTAAAACAAACAACAATAAACTTGTTGCTCCAGACATGATAATGAAAATAATGAAAAAGGCATACAATGTGTTAATCTTAAACCCAAACAGAGAGTTTTCTGAGTTTTCAAAAACAATAGCTCCTACATGCTCGTTATTTAGAGAAACATTTCTTACAATAACGTCTTTATTAGAAGTATATTTTTTCGTCAAATCATTGTTGATTTTGATGTCTTTGAATTTGGTAAAGTTATTTCTGTCCGAAAATATCACTTCATTCTTCTCATCTAAGTCCCCACGAACGATAGTAGCTTCAGGATTATAAAGCGTATCCGCATTTACCATTTTTTCGCGATCAAATTTCTTACCTGCTTTATCTAAATCGTCCTCATAGGCTGAAATAACTGCAGATTCCATTGGATTTTCTGATTTATTTAATAAAAATGCAGTTTTCTCAAGCAATTCAGATTTTGAAATCGAGCTATTTGCATCTACAAGAATTTCTTTAACTTGAGGCTGAGGAATCAATCCTGAGAACAAACCAGCAGTGAAATTACCTACAACTGATGACAAGAAGAACACTGCCATCATCATTGAAGCGAAACGTTTCGGAGATAATTTATTTACAACTGACAATCCAACTGGTGAAATAGCCAACTCACCACATGTGTGTAAGAAGTACATTCCAATTAAAAAGAACATTGAGATTTTATCTTCCATTCCCATTCCTTTCACACTGAAAGCAATTAGGACATAACCCAATGCTAAAATTGCAAGACCCCAAACCATTTTCATTGGAGAACTTGGCTCTTTACCTCTGCGGCTTAAAGCAGACCATAAAACCGAAAATAAAGGTGCAAAAGCAACAATGAAAATAGGATTTATTGATTGAAAGAATGATGCAGGCACTGTCCATCAAAACAATCCTCTATCAGTATTTTGATCAGCAAAAATTGTCAAAGACGCACCTGCTTGTTCAAAAGCAGCCCAGAAAGCAATTACAAAAGCAGTAATAATAAAAATGGCGAAAATACGCTCTTTTTCAACTTTTGTTAATGCGGCTTGTGTTTCAACTTCCAAACCAGCATTTTCTCTTTCTTTTCTATAATAACTTGGTTTTAAACCAATAGGTTCACCTTCCGGAGTAATTAAATATTTCTTTTGAAAAGCTAGCATTACTATAGTACCAGCAACCATTCCAATACCCGCCGATAAAAATCCATATTTAAAATCTGCAGCACTTCCTGTATCTCCCAAACCTCCACAAACCAATGGAGCAACTAATGCACCCGCATTAATCCCCATGTAGAAAATTGTGTATGCTGAATCGATTCTTGAATCTCCTTTTGGATACAACGAACCTACCATAGAGGAAATATTCGGTTTAAAGAATCCGTTCCCAAGAATCAAAAATCCTAAAGCGACATACATAATCGGAATCGCCGAATCTGTATGATTGTACATGCTGGCACTAAAGAACATTAAAAACTGTGCGATAGCCATTAGAATACCACCAACCAAAATAGAACGTCTATTTCCCCAATATCTATCCGCAATAAAACCACCTAATAAAGGAGTTGCATATACTAAAGAAGTATAAGTACCGAAGATTCCTCCAGCTGCTTTTGCATCAATTAAAAGTGCTTTCGTTAAGTACAAAATGAAAATTGCACGCATTCCATAATAAGAAAAACGCTCCCACATTTCCACTGTAAACAATAAATACAATCCTTTAGGATGACCTTTTTGTACAGAATTTTCCATATTCATTTATAAAGTTTAAGGCGTGAAAATATAAAATTTATTTAAATATCCGTTCTTTGTAAAATATCTAGAACCACAATGTACATTAATATTCATACACATTTTATTACTGGTCGACAAATAGAAGTTGTTAGTCGAACATTTGAGGATGTTTTACCTGAATATTTTTCTTTTGGCATTCATCCGTGGGAAATTGATAAGTGGGAGAATAAACTAGCTATTTTTGATTCTTTTCTTTCTCTAAATGGATGTTTGGCTGTTGGAGAAATCGGTTTGGATAAATTAAAAGGTCCTGAAATCAATAAACAGATAGAACTATTTAAACAACAAATCCAGCTTTCCGAAGAACATCATCTTCCTGTTATTCTACATTGCGTAAAAGCTTGGAATGAGTTAAAGTCACTCAAACGAGAATTGAAGCCAAAACATCCATGGATTTTTCATGGATTTACGAAATCAACGTTAACGGAAGAAGTTCTGAAAGAAGGAATTTACATCAGTATCGGAAGCGCAATTTTGACATCACCAACGCTTCAATCTGCGCTAAAAAACATTCCTTTGGATCGCCTTTTTCTGGAAACGGATGATGCGGAATGTTCAATTGAAGACATCTATGCAAAGGTTTCAGATTTAAAAAATATACCTTTGTCTCAAATGCAAAGTCAACTAGAAGAAAATTTTAAAAACGTTTTTACCAAATGGATAACTGGCTAGAACGCACTGAATTGATCATGAGTGCGGAAAAAATGGAAAAGCTTCATAACGCACATGTATTAATTGTAGGCTTAGGTGGAATAGGCTCATTTGCTGCTGAATTCATCGCTAGAGCTGGTGTTGGCACCATGACTATCATTGATGGTGATGTTTTTGATCCTACCAATAAAAATCGTCAGTTGACAGCTTTGGATTCAACCATTGGCCGCAATAAAGCCGTTGTTCTTGGAGAACGTTTATTGGACATAAATCCGAAATTAAACTTAAATATAGTTGAAGAGTTTGTTTTACCAGAACGTGTTTGGGAATTATTAGCAGAATACAAACCTGATTATGTGATGGATTGCATCGATTCTGTAACGCCAAAAATTGAATGGATTGTTGCTTGCAAACGTCTTAAAGTGAAAATCATTTCGCATTTCGGAGCTGGTGGAAAAATGGACCCTAGTCAAGTGCAAGTGGCAAGTTTAGAGAATTCTTACAACTGCAAATTAGCGGCTCATGTAAAAAAACGTTTGCGCAAAAAAGAAATTGGATTCAAATCGGTTCGTGCGGTTTTCTCATCTGAAATTCAACAAAAATCTTCATTAAAAATGACCAATGGCGCTAATTTCAAGCGTTCATTCTATGGAACGGTTAGTTACATGCCTGCGTTATTTGGTTTGGTGGGTGCAGCGGATGTGATTCGCTATTTGACCCTAGACCCAAAAGATAAATAGCATTTAATCTAACTCATACTAATCGTTTAAAGTATTAGTAGACTAAATATGTAGTCTTTTAAAAGTTCGGAAATTCCAAATTTTAGAAAACCGGATTTTATTAACTTTTTAGATTAATCATCATTTTTTGACCTTGACTCAAAATCTCATTCCTTTCGCTAAAATTTTATTAAATTTGTGCAACTGCAAAAAATAACATGAAATTTCTCCATTTCTTATTCCTATCTCTTGTCGCGCTTTTTGCGGTAACTTCTTGCGAAGAACAACAACAAAAAAATGTCAGTCCAACTGAAATTTTAGCGGATTCTACTTTTGATAATCACAGTTATTCGAATGTACATCAAATTCGTACAAAGCATTTGCATTTGGATCTCGATGTGAATTTCGACAATAAAACAATCTATGGTGTTGCTCGACATGAAATGGTCAACAACGGAACCGACACAGCTATTTTTGATATCAAAGGCTTAAAAATCCAGAAAATTACAATTGGCAAAACCAATGAGAAAGAAACAAGTTTCATGATTGGTCAATGGGACAAAGATTCAATTCTTGGTCAACCATTGTTAGTAAAAGTGGATCGAACAACAAAATACGTCAACATTTATTATCAAACAACTGATGCTACAGAGGCAATTGATTGGTTAAGTCCAGAATTAACGGCTGGGAAAGAATTTCCATACATGTATACTCAAGGAGAAGCAATCCTAACACGTTCGTGGATTCCTTTGCAAGATTCTCCTGCCAATCGTATTACCTATTCTGCAAAAGTTAAAGTTCCAAAGGATTTGATGGCAGTAATGAGTGCTGAAAATCCAACAAAGAAAAATGACGAAGGAATTTACGAATTCCAAATGCGCCAGCCAATTCCTTGTTATTTGATTGCAATGGCCGTTGGTAATTTGACCTACCGAAAACTGGGTCCAACTTGTGGTGTATATTCAGAACCACAATTGATTTATCAATGTGTAAACGAGTTTGGTGATTTGCCTAAAATGATTCGTGCAGCTGAAAAATTGTACGGAAAATATCAATGGGAACAATACGATTTAATTGTCCTTCCCTACTCTTTCCCTTTTGGCGGAATGGAAAATCCGCGATTAACATTTGTTAATCCAACATTGTTAGCTGGTGACCGTAGTTTAGTTTCGGTAGTTGCGCATGAATTAGCTCATTCTTGGTCAGGAAACTTGGTTACAAATAGTTCTTGGGACGATTTCTGGTTGAATGAAGGGTTCACAGTCTATTTTGAAAATCGTATCATGGAATCCCTTTATGGCAAAGAGATTTCTGACATGTTGGCCTTGATTGAATTTCAAGAATTGCAAGATGAGATTAAAGCAATTGATGCAGGTGATTTTCCGGATGATACGAAATTGAAATTATCATTGGCAGGTCGCAATCCGGATGACGGTATGACTGATATCGCTTATACAAAAGGTGCCTTTTTTCTGAAAACGTTAGAGCAAGCAGCTGGGCGTGATAAATTCGATGCGTTTTTAAAGTCGTATTTTAAAAAGTATGCTTTTAAAACAATCAACACTGAAACATTTGTTAAATACCTGAATTCAAATTTATTAGAGCCAAATGATTTGGAATTCAATACGAATGAATGGATTTATGAAAAAGGCTTACCAAGTAATTGCTTAAAAATAGTTTCTCCTCGTTTTGAACAAATTAAATTATTAGCAGATCGATTTGCTGCTGGTGAAGATATTTTCAAGAAAGAGATTAAATGGATCAAAATTAAAGGTCGCAAAAAGAAGAAAAAACAGATCAATCAATTGACGCGTGACAAGTACATTGCACAAGAGTGGCAAATGTTTATTCGTCGCCTTCCAAAGAAAATTGATCCAGAATTAATGAGAAACCTTGACAAGCATTTGAATTTCAAGAATTGGGGCAATGCAGAAATCATGAACGAATGGTACATTTTAGGCATCAATTCAGGTTATGATGATATTCGACCAAACATGGAAAAATTCTTAATGAAAGTTGGCCGAAGAAAGTACATTGCACCGATTTATCAAGAGTTAGCAAAAACTCCAGAAAACTTAAAATGGGCACGCGAGGTATTCGAAAAAGCAAAAAACAATTACCATTACATATCTCGCACAACTGTGCAAGACTTGTTATATAAGAAAAAGTAATTAGATTTTTTCAATTAAAAATTCAACTCTACGATTGTTTTGTCTTCCTGTTTCTGTGGTGTTCGCATCAACCGGAGCAGTTTCACCAAAACCTTTAAATGACAATTGTGTAGCTTGAACTCCTTTCGAAATTAAATAGTCATATACTGCTTTCGCGCGATTATTACTTAAACTCATATTGCTTGCATCTTCTCCTTGATTATCGGTATGCCCATCAATGCGAATAACTGTTGTCGTATTTTCTTTTAAGAATTGCACTAAGCGATCTAATTCAACATATGTTTCTTTTCTAAAACTAAACTTCCCAGTATCGAAAAAGACATTGTTTAACTTCACTTTTTGCCCAACTTTTAACGGAAACAAAAACAAATCAATGCCTTTTTCTTGGTATTCATTCAGTTTTCTTAAATCCAAATTTTGACTTAAAGGGTAATAATTTGCCGCACTTGCTTGAAATCCATAGAAATCTCCTCCTGGTAAAGCGATACTATAAAAACCATCTGTTTTATTGGAATTTGCGACTCCCATTACTTTTCCAGAAACTAATGATTCATAATTGATTTGTGAACTCAAGGGCTTTTTCGTTTCAGCATCATACACATGTCCTTTGATCAATGCAACAGGCTTAGGTTTTGCACTTGCTGGCAATTTTATTCTAAACACATCAGCTCCGGATGTATCAGTATAATTTACAAAATAGGCATAATCACCTTTTGCAGGAATTGTATAGTATGCATCAAATTTAGGCGTATTAATCGTGGGTCCTAAATTTATCGGTTCAGACCAATTAGTCCATGTGTCATCCAAACGAGTAGCCATGAATAAATCAGTATTTCCATACCCCAAATGTCCTTTACTTGCAAAGTATAGAGTTGTTCCATCCGATGCCATAAAAGGTGAAGTTTCAGAAGCGGGTGTATTAATAATTGGTCCGAGATTTTTCGGTTTCGTCCAGGTTCCATCTTCTTTTTTGAAACATACCTGAACATCTTTACTTCCAAAACCTTCTTTACGTTGAGTGGTAATTAAAAGAGTCCTTCCATCGTTTAATAATGCATATTCACCATAGTTGTTGTCGTTATAGAAATCTTCAATCTCAACTGTTTCTGGAAATCCCCATGCGTTACCATCTTTTTTTGACATCGAAACACCTTTACCCATTGTGCCGTCAGCATTGTACTTATTTAATAAAAGCAAACTTTGACCATCAGGAGTAATTGAACAAACACCATTGTTATCATTGTTATTGATTGGAGCAGGAAGATAAACCGCTTTATCCAAACTATCCTTTGGGACAATTGATGCATACCAAACATGTTGTGTGTAATTGTTGATGTTTAGTGGATGACCTTCTCTGACAAAAAAGAGTGTTTCACCGTCAACTGATATGACTGGAAGCAATTCTGAGGTCGTTGAGTTGATGTGATTTGCCAATCGTTCCTTCGTAAACATCACATTATCTGATTTTATCGCTTCAACTGCAATCTCAATTGGTTTAGAATTGCCAGAAATACCGACAGCGTCTAATTGATTGTACCCAGGAACTAAGCTTGTATTCATGGTAATTCTAGCTGAACTAACGGGCTTTGTAGTCATTGGAAACTGAATCACTAAAGCTTTTGATCCATCACTATTTTTGAAACCAAGTGAATCTTTAAGTACTATTAGCGATGCCATTTGAGTATCAAACAATTCAATTTGAACTATCGATCCAGGATTATAATTTTCGTTTACAATGATCTGAGCAGCAACTTGAGGCGATGAGAATTTGACATGAATAAACTCACTTTTCGAGTCTTCTGTTTGTGGACTCCAAGCAACCACTGAAAATTCTTTGATTGTCGGTAAAACTGATGGTTTTCCGAGGGCTTGAATGGCTTTATACGAATAGTCACCAGTTGTATTGACGTATGTTGAACTTACGCTAACCAATTCTTCCGCCCATTGTACTTGACTGAATGTTAACAAATTGATTGATAAAAAGACAATAGTCAGAATTTTGTTCATCTTAGTGGTTTTAAAGTGAAGCAATTTACTAATTTTTTAAAACACACACGAATGAATTCACATTCGCTTTCTTATTTTATAATTTGAAGGTTACCTGTCTTAGAAAACTGAAGCGTGTTACAAAATATGCCTGTTAACTTCCAAACATAAACTCCTTCTTTAACAGTAGTTGAATTAAATTCTTTTTGCAGATCCACGCTTTCAAATACAAGATCTCCCCAACGATTATAAATTGATAATTCAAATTCGCCTATTTCACAATTGCTGACAATTTTTAAAAATTCACAACCGAATTCATCGCAATCAGGAGTTAATGTGTTCGGAACAAAAATATCGCAGGAATCACAGTTTTGCGCAAAAGTTGATGCACTTGAGACAAAGAAAAAGATGAAAAAAAGTATTCCGTTCATATTCTCAAAACGAAAAACATGAACCTAGGTTGCTAAAAGTTGAAAATTAAGAACAACTAAAAACTTTTTCTTACGTTTTGTTCTCAGAACAAGGAGATGGGAATATCAATTAAAGAGCCGTGCCACGAAGATTGGTCAAAAATGACTGCTACCGAAAAAGGAGCTTTCTGTCAAAAATGTGCCCTAGAAGTAACTGATTTTACAAATAAAACTTCTCTGGAAATTAAACAATTACTTGTTCAAGAATTTGCTCAGAAAGATCGAACATGCGCTCGAATCACCAACTTTCAATTAGATCAACTCAACGATGAGTACTTTCAATGGAAAAACGAGCGCGACACCTTTCGTGCAGTTTGGATTTTCTCATTAGTTGCTGTTTTTGGCTTATCACTTTTCTCTTGTCAAAATACCTTGTCAAAGGAAATGATTTCACAATTGAATGCTGAAACGATAACACTTTTAAACCAAGATACAACAGAATTAAATATAGCGCTTGTTGATTCAACAGTACCGCTTTCTGATTCGAGTTTGATTGAACCGAATGTTGGTCCATTTTTCAAATGGCCGGTTGGCGAAATCGTAACGTTTATGGGAGTCACTCCGTATTATGAAATTAATCAACCTTGGATCACGTGCACTGTAAGTTTGGGATACATAGCTGTTTCTGGCAGTATTACTGCGGATACTAGTGCAACACAATTTTTAAAAGCAAATACTTTAAATCCAGGATTTCAACCAATTTCTAATTTAAAACCTTTTGCTCCTGTTCCTCCCTCTCAACAAACATCAAGTAAAATTGAAGGTGTCGTAGGAGCGGGTGAAAAGAAATTTGATGCCTTTATATCTCCAAATCCAGTTTCAGCAGAAAGCCGTGTGTTCATCCAAGCAAAAGAGTCACTATTCCTCTTTGTTGATTTATTCCAAGAAAATGAAACATCTGCTTTACGTTCGGGATCGATTGAATTAGCTGCAGGAAATTATCAATTAGACCTAAAACTTTACAACCTTCCATCTGGAAATTATCAGCTGAATCTTCAAGCTTTATATCAACTTTCTGTACTTGATTTTACTGTATAAAAAAATCCCTCCATTGCTGAAGGGATTTATCTATTTAAAAAGTCAATTATCTTATTTCAAAGAAGCTAATTTATCTTCTAACACAGCAATTGTGCTCAAGGCATCTGCTTCTTTTTTACGTTCTATTGTAACAACTTGCTCAGGCGCTCCTGCCATGAACTTTTCATTTTGCAATTTCTTCTGAACGCTTTGTAAAAATCCTCTGGTATAATCCAATTCTTCGTTGATTTTTTTCTTCTCAGCTTCGATATCGATTGTGTCACCAAAAGGAATGTAATATTCATTTGAATTTACCAAGAATGAATTTGCATTTCCAACTTTCTCAGTAACGTATTCCAATTGCGTCAAATTCCCCATTTTCACAAGAACCGCGTCAAAAGAACTATCAATTTCAGCGTTTTTCTTGATGAATAAATCCATTTTCACCTTGTTCGCAATGTTGTTTTGCTTACGCACGTTACGAATATTGGTAATTACTTCTTCTGCTTTCGAGAATGAGGTTAAAACACTTTCGTCGATTGTCTCAACTGCTGGCCAAGCTGCAATAATAATATCATCACCTTCTTGACGCTCACGAATCAAATGCCAAAGTTCTTCAGCAATGAAAGGTGTAAACGGTTGAATCAATTTCAAGATTTTTTCAAAGAAATCTTTTGTCGCTTCTAATGTTGCTGAGTCGATTGGTTGCTCGTAACCTGGTTTAATCATTTCTAAGTACCAAGAACAGAAATCATCCCAAACTAACTTATACAAGGTCATCAAGGCTTCAGAAATTCTGAATTTATCGAATAAGTCATTGATTTCAGCTAATTCTTTGTTGAACTTAGCATTGAACCATTCTATTGCTTTTGCAGACGATTTCGGTTGTTCAATTTCACGTACTTCCCAAGCACTCACCAAACGGTAAGCGTTCCAGATTTTATTCGTAAAGTTTCTTCCTTGCTCACATTGCGAACTATCGAATGGTAAATCATTTCCAGCAGGTGATGAAATCAAAATCCCCATACGAACTCCGTCAGCACCATATTGCTCAATCAATTCAATTGGATCAGGAGAATTCCCCAATGATTTAGACATTTTACGGCCCAATTTATCACGAACAATTCCTGTGTAATACACATTTTTGAACGGTAAATCTCCCATGTATTCATATCCAGCAATGATCATTCTTGCAACCCAGAAGAACATAATTTCTGGAGCAGTTACTAAATCGTTTGTTGGATAATAATATTTAATCTCTTCATTTCCTGGTTTTGTTAAACCATCAAATACAGAAATTGGCCACAACCAACTTGAGAACCAAGTATCCAATACATCTTCATCTTGTTTCAAATCAGCTGCTGAAATCGTTCTTCCTGCTTTTGCAGTTGCTAATTCAATAGCTTCTTCAATTGTTTTCGCCACAACATATTCTTCAGAACCTGCACCGTAGTACCAAGCTGGAATTTGATGTCCCCACCACAACTGACGTGAAATACACCAATCTTTGATGTTTTCCATCCAATGTTTGTACGTGTTTTTGAACTTCTCTGGATGGAATTTGATGTTTCCATTCATAACATTATCCAACGCCGGAGCTGACAATTCTTTCATGTCAACAAACCATTGAAGCGATAATTTAGGTTCAATTACAGCATTTGTACGTTCAGAAAAACCAATTTTATTGATGTGATCTTCTGTTTTAACAAGATAACCTTTATCGTATAATTCTTTTTCAATTGCCTTACGCACTTCAAAACGATCTATTCCTACATAGTGCATTCCATGGTCGTTCAATGTTCCGTTGTCATTGAAAATATCGATTGTTTCAAGATTGTGTTTCTTTCCTAAATCGTAGTCATTTGTATCGTGCGCTGGTGTAACTTTCAAACATCCCGTACCAAATTCCATATCCACATAGTCATCTTGAATAATTGGAATTGTGCGATTTGCGATTGGAACGATGGCTTGTTTTCCATGTAAATGCTTGAAACGCTCATCATTTGGATTGATACAAATAGCAGAATCACCCAAAATTGTTTCTGGTCGTGTTGTTGCGATTGTCAACCATTCATCTTCACTTCCTGCAATTTTATAGCGAACATAAAACAACTTAGAATTCACTTCTTTGTGCAATACTTCTTCATCCGAAAGCGCAGTTAAAGCTTCTGGATCCCAGTTCACCATTCGCACTCCACGATAAATCTTTCCTTTTTTATATAAATCGATGAACACATCAAGAACTGATTCAGAATAAGCTGGATCCATTGTAAAATTGGTACGTTCCCAATCACAAGAAGCTCCTAACTTTTTCAATTGCTCAAGAATAATTCCTCCATGCTTATCTTTCCATTCGAAGGCATGTTTCAAGAATTCTTCACGTGTTAAATCCGATTTCTTAATTCCTTCTTGACGTAACTTTTGAACAACTTTTGCTTCTGTTGCAATGGATGCGTGATCAGTTCCTGGTACCCAACATGCATTTTTACCCAACATACGTGCACGACGAACTAAAACATCTTGAATCGTATTGTTCAACATGTGTCCCATGTGCAAAACCCCAGTAACATTTGGAGGTGGAATGACGACCGTATACGCTTCACGATTATCAGGTTCTGAATGAAAATATCCTTTATTCATCCAATGTGCATACCATTTCTCCTCTGCCTTTAGCGGCTCATACGTTTTTGGGGTCTCCATTTGTCATTAAATTTGGGGGCAAAGATACGAAAGATTGCTGATTCAGAATTGGCGAAAAGTAAAATTCATCATTTCAATAAAAACAGGTAAACTTCCTTAATCAATCTATATCTTTGAAAAAAAATTGTTCATGAAAGCACCTTTATTTTTTGTCACTAAAACTTTTGGCCTTTTTGCCTTATTGGCATTTGCACTTACTAGCTGTTTTAAAGGAAAGTCAGTTGACTTGATTATTCACAATGCTCAAATTCATTCGATGAATGATAAAGGGGAAGTTTTTGAAGCGATTGCAATCAAGGATGGAAAAATTGTTGAGTTAGGTGCCGAACGTCAAATTTTAAACAAATACACTGCTGAAGAAGAAATTGATGCTGCTGGTAAAGATGTTTATCCTGGATTTACAGATGCACATGGACATATGTTATCGTATGCAAAACAGCTACTAAGTGCTGATTTAGTTGGCTCTCGTTCATTCGATGAAGTACTTGTACGCTTAGAGAAATATCAAAGTAAATTCAATCGAAAATTCATTTTAGGTCGAGGATGGGATCAATCCTTATGGGGCACGACTGAGTTTCCTACGAATGAACAATTGAATAAATTATTCCCAACGACTCCTGTTTGTTTGATACGAATAGATGGTCATGCATTGTTAGCGAATGATGCTTTGTTGAAATTGGCAAATATAACTCCGAACACCATTGTTGAAGGTGGAATCATTCATGTGAAGGATGGAAAATGTACAGGTTTTTTGGTTGACAATGCGATGAATTCTGTTTATTCCTTGATACCTGAATATCCGAAGAAAGAAATGATCCAAGCAATGCTTGATGTTCAGAATGAATTGTATCAATATGGAATCACTGGAGTTCACGAAGCTGGAATCGACAATAAAGACATTGCTTTTTTCAAGGAGTTGATTGATAAACATGATTTCAATCTAAACACCTACGCCATGCTGATGCCATCAAAAGAAAACATTGCGTTTGCACGAAAAAATGGAATTTACACGTATAAAAACTTATCCATTCGTAGTTTTAAAGTAATGGGCGATGGTGCTTTAGGTTCAAGAGGTGCCTTATTGAAAAAACCTTATAGTGATGACCATGCTCATTTTGGTGTTTTGACAACACCATTATCGGAAATGAAGCGCATTGCAACCATTTGTGAATTAACCGGTTATCAAATGAACACACATGCCATCGGTGATTCAACAAATAATCTTCTTTTGAACATTTACAAAGGAATTTTTGAAGTTAATAAAGATCATCGCTGGAGAATCGAACACGCCCAAGTCGTTGATCCAAAAGACTTTGCTCTATTTAGTCAATATGGGATTTTCGCTTCTGTACAACCAACCCATGCTGTTTCAGACCAACGATGGGCTGAAGCAAGACTTGGAAAAAATCGTATGAAAGGAGCGTATGCCTATAAATCCTTACTTCAACAATGTGGAATGCTGGCAATTGGAACAGATTTCCCAATTGAATTGACAGATCCTTTTTTAACGATACATGCTGCAGTTCAACGAAAAAACTCAGAGAACTTTCCATCAAATGGATTTTATTCAAATGAGGCCATTACGTTCGAAGAATGTATAAGGGGAATGACCACTTGGGCTGCGTATGCAAGTTTTGATGAAGCACGACTTGGAACGCTTGAAAAAGGAAAAGAAGCAACACTTTCTGTTTTTGTAAATAAAGTGACAGCTGGACCAGAATATCAGCCAAACTTCGCAGCTTATACCTTTATCAAGGGGAAGAAGGTTTATTCGGTTGAGTAGAAGTTGTGGGGGAAATAGATTGATTTGAGTTGGTAAATAATGAAAGTCTAAAAGACTAGATATTTAGTCTTCCAAAATTTTAGAAATTTAGAATTTTAGAATTTTAGAATTTTTTTTTTCTTTTTAACTTCAAGTAATTACATTATTTACAAAACCTTTTAAATTGAACCAAATGGGAGCAACAAAAACTCACCAATACACACCTGCTGAAATTAACTCAGCTGCAATCGCTAAAGCACTGGCACATCCGGCAAGAATTCGAATCATCAATTTACTAAAAGAAAGTACTTTTATCAGAAACACTGATTTTATTCCACTATTAAATCTATCTAAAACAAGTGTACAATCACATTTATCATGTATGATCAAAGCGAATATTGTCGAACAACAATTTTGTCAAAACGCTTATCTTCTTCAATTAAAAGAAGTTAATATTCTTACGTTTTCCAAAACATTAGATGAATTCCGTTAAATGTAAAAAGGTTTATCCTTTACAGAATAAACCTTTCAACAAACACAAAAGACCACTCAATTCAACCAAGAAAAAACGAGCGGTATATTTTTAAAACGATGGACAAGAAATTGTTCTAAACGAAGCTGGTTTAGATGTACAATTCAAGTTAATCCCTAATGAAATTTCATGAGAACCTCCAGAGACTCCATTATTCAATTTCGAAACAGTAACGTCATAACTATAACCTAGTTTAAACTTACCTGTATTGATTCCTAATGTTAAAATGAATGCATCTCTGTTTCTATACCAAGCACCAAAATTGAAAGAGCCATATTTAATGTATGTACCAATATTCAATTCTTGAAATCCATTTTGGTATTGATAGATAATGTTCGGCATAATTGAAGTTGCATTCGCATATTTTGAACGAGCACCCAACGGGATTTCAGCTCCAATATGTCCAGTAAAACGCATTGGCAACTTAGAATCGCCTATGATCATTGATTCATTTGGTCTATTTAAATGATGAACCGCACCTCCTGCAAAAAAATGTTTATTGAAAATCACCATTCCTGCTGATGCATCGAAAAATCCTCTCGAACCACCACGAGGAACATCACCTGTAGAATAAATGAACCCTCTTCTTGGATCAATCATATCTCCAAAGGTCAATTTGTCCCAATCTAAAAACTTTTGATACCAAGACGCTCTTGCTCCAAAAAGCATTTTCCATTTTCTATTTAATGTCAAATGATACGAGTAAATCAATCCCAACATGGACGTATTGATAGTACCTTGACCTTGTTGATCATGTGTAGCCAAAACACCAAAACCACCTGAAATATTTTTAAAATATTGATCATATGATGCACTGTAGGTCACATAATTTCCTGACAATTGTGGCCATTCGTTACGATAATTCAACGCAAAACGTGGACATCCAAAAGAACCTGCCATTGCCGGATTCAGATACAAAGGGTTAGCATAAAACTGTGTAAATGCTGGATCTTGGGCATTTGCAGAAGCAAATACAACTAAACAAGATAAGATGGTGATAATCCTTTTCATAATCCTTAATTTAATAGTCGTTGACCGATTCGGCTTGGTTTAGTGACGAAACGAAGTGTAAGTTGATGTGATAAACTTTTTTGATTCAACATTTGTGATTGAGTCAAATCTGCATTATAGGTAATAGCAAAATGTTCGAATTTCAATCCTAATGAGGCTGCGGGTTCTAAATTCGACGAAACCGCTGCTCCAATTGTCAGCCATTTTAATCTCAAATTAGTACCCATCCATGCTTCATTTAAATTTTCTTGTTGTTGATAAACAATGTATGGTGAAACAGTAATTGTTTTTCGGATAGATTGGTAATCTGTTCCTATGGTTGCAACAAAATGAGCTCCAACTCTTCTTGGATTTACCTCAGAACTAGAATAGATATTATCGTAGTGATTAAATAAATTATCTCCTTGAATACCCGCATGGAACCATTTAGTATTCACCATCAATCCAACACCCAAATCTTTGTACCACAACTGTTTCCCTAAAGGAACAGAACCGTCTACAAAAAATCCTTGTGCATTGTATCGATCCATTTCAACGAAATCCCCTGGGGTTAATTGTTCAGCATGTAAGACTTTACTTCCCATTTTAAAGCGAACAGAAGGTTCGACAGTTACACTTCTAGCAACCGAAAATTTAGGTGAATAGGTCAATGCAGCATTGTAGTTTTCTATACCTCCATTACCGTAATAACTGTGATTCATTTGGAATCCAATTCCGCCTCTCATTCCGTACGAATAACCATCTATTGACAATTGATTGGTAAGTTGTTGGTTTTCCTCACCAAGCCATTGAGCACGTGTGACCGTTTGTACGCGTGTTGCTAGCATTGTTCCAACAGCTCCAAAATTCACATCCATGGCTTGCATTCCAGGGACGTGGTAATACGGATCACGCTGATTTCTTAGCGCAACCGGATTATCTAACATGCGCTGTAACGATCTTCCAAGCTTGTGCATTCTAGACCCAAGTGTAACCTTATAATCTGTTTTTGCAAATCGAACAGCTCGTTTTGAGGCAGTTTCATCTGTAAATCCGCCTTCATTGATCTTGATTAGATTCGCTTTTAAGGCAACCAATTTGTTCACTGGCGACTTAACTCTATTTGATTCAACCATTGCCAAAGCCACTTCGGATTGTTGCTGATTGTCAATCTTCAACAAAGGCACTTTCGTTCTTTTCCCGTTGATGCCAGCGTTCGTTGAATTTCCGGTTTTCCCTGAATTAGTAGTAAAACTTTTTTCAGAATTTACGATTTCATTTGCAATACTCGCTTGTAAAACTGAATTTTTAGATGATTGTATTAGTTGATTGTTAAACTGAACTTTCGTTGAATTAACAGATTCTGTAATTGCATTTTTCTCATTTTCAAATTCCTTTTGATTTCTCGCAATTGCAAGATCTTTTGTGAAATCTGAATTTGCATTTGTATACACTGCCAAAGTTGTAAGCAACGCGATTGTGAAAAAACCAATTGCCGAGTACAAACCAACTGGTCTGCGACGAACAAATTTATCTTGATGTGGATAGATAAAATCTTGTTGATCAACTTTAGCTTGTGCCCAAACATCCTTATCAACATCCAATTCTGGATGCTGAAGCATGAAGACCTCTAATTGAGCAATCTGTTCTGGAGATAAATTTCCTTCCATTAACTCAAAAAGCCAACGATCTATATTTGAAAACGATGGATTACTCATACCAATTCCGTCAAACCTTTTAACTGCTTTTTAATTTTGTTTCTCGCTCGGAACAGGTATACTTTTACTTGGGAACTTGACAAACTTAACATGTCGCCAATTTCTTCGTAAGAATAACCTTCTAAATCGCGCAAAAGAATGATACTTTTTTGAATTGGCGGTAAGATATTCACAGCACGATCAACCACCTGATTTGATTCAAATTTATTCACGTCCTTTTTTGATGATTCCGGAAGATTTTCATCTCCGGGTAATTGAACACGTGATTTTTTGTTAATCAAATTAAGCATTGCATTGTGCGCAGTTGTAAACATCCATGATTTGGCCTTTTCAACTTCCACTTTTTTACGATTCAGCCATAACTTTTCAAAGACGTCTTGTAAAATATCTTCTGCATCTTCGGTATTGCGAAGAAAGCGCATAGCATAACCATACAGTTTATTGCTATGTTCTTTAACAGTAATATTGTACTCGTTTCTCGTCAAAATTATTCCTAGCGTTTGCAGTTAAAACAATCTGGTAGGGGTAAAAGTTACACCCCACAGTTTCTATGTAACGGAATTGTTGAATAAATATACACTTGAATTATCTATCAAGGCTCATGAACGAACATATTGGGTCTATCAATGAATATTGCATCCATATTATTGAACTGAACTAATAGATTTTTTAATATATTCGTAAAAACGAAGTAACTCAAAACACATGATTCAGGCCCAACGACTATTTGATACAGTATATTATCAAAACGAGAAATACCCAAATGATAAAATGTTTGTGACCAAAGTTAATGGACAATGGATTCCAAAATCCAATCAAACATTTATTGATGAGGCAATGATGGTTTCACGTGGATTGATTGCTTTTGGCGTTAACAAAGGTGATAACGTTGCGTTGGTATCAAACAATCGTTACGAATGGAATGTAATGGATATTGCAATCCAACAAGTTGGTGCAATCGTAGTTCCACTTTATCCGAATATTTCTGAGAATGACTACAAGTATATTTTAAACGATGCTTCAATCAAGTTGATTGTAGTTGGAAATTCAGAGTTATCTCAAAAAATTCAGAATATTCGAAGTGAAGTTCCAAGTTTACAACACTTATTTTCTTTTGAATCAGTTGAAGGTGTTGCAAATTGGAGCTCGATACATGAACGTTCAAATGAAACAGAAGTAGATACTGTTAAAGAACGAATGAATTTGGTTAAAAGTCATGATTTAGCAACTATCATTTACACTTCTGGAACTACAGGAAACCCAAAAGGCGTTATGTTGTCGCACCACAATATTCTTTCGAATGTAGATGGTTGTCAAGAACCAATTCCAGCAGATAACACTTCACGCGTACTAACATTTTTGCCCGTTTGTCACATCTACGAGCGAATGTTACATTACTTGTACATTTATTTGGGTTGTTCTATTCACTTCGCTGAGTCAATGGACACAATTGGAGATAATATTCGCGAAGTAAAACCGCACGTTTTCACCGCTGTACCTCGATTAATTGAAAAAGTGTTCGATCGAATCATGGCGAAAGGTGATGAGTTATCTGGCTTTAAACGTAAATTATTCTTCTGGGCTGTTGAACTAGCTGAAGCTTATGATTTACAAGGAAAAGGTTTGTGGTATAAAATCAAATTGGCGATTGCTCGAAAATTGATTTTCTCGAAATGGCAAGAAGCCTTGGGTGGTGAAGTAAAAGCAATTGCTTCTGGAAGTGCTGCATTACAACCACGTTTGGCGCGTATTTTCTTGGCTGCACAAATTCCAATTCTTGAAGGCTATGGTTTAACTGAAACTTCACCCGTTGTATCTGTGAACTGTTTTTCAAAAGGAATTAAAATAGGAACTGTTGGACCACTAATCGATGATGTAACGGTGCGAATAGCGGAAGATGGAGAAATTTTAGTTAAAGGTCCAAACGTGATGATGGGTTACTACAATTTACCTGAAGTGACAGCAGAAGCAATTGATTCGGAAGGTTGGTTCCATACAGGTGATATCGGTATTTTTGAGGAAGGGAAGTTTCTTAAAATTACAGATCGTAAAAAGGAAATTTTCAAAACTTCCGGAGGAAAATACATCGTACCTCAAGCAATGGAAAACAAATTCAAAGAATCGCGCTTTATAGAGCAAATAATGGTCATCGGTGAAGGCGAAAAATTTCCAGCAGCTTTCATTGTTCCAAGCTTTGCATTTATTAAAGAATGGGCTCACAGAAAAAATATTGACTTAGGTGACGCAACGAATCACTCGATTGTAAAAGATATTCATGTAATGGGACGCATTCAGGAAGAAATCGATAAGTTCAACAAAGGTTTTGGAAATTGGGAACAAATCAAACGTTTCGCTTTATTGGAAAGAGAATTTTCTGTAGAAGGTGAAGAATTGACGCCAACACTAAAATTAAAGCGTAAAAAAATTCTTGCTAAGTACACTGCACAATATGAATCAATTTATAAAGAAGATTAATCGATGAAAGTAGCTTATTTTCTACTATTCGCAAGTCTTTTGTTTACATCCAGCTGTGGGAACGACGTATCAAATACTGAGCAAAAGAAGGAAGAAAAACAAGTTGAAAACAAAGATAAAGACGCTGGAATCTATGGTTATGAATCTGGCATGGTTGAAACACACTTTGGCGATACGCAGAATAAGGAAATTCTCTACTTTGATAAGTGGGGAACGATGTCTGCAAAATACACTTACACTGAAAACAGAAGCACTGGGGCGGTAATTTTAAGTTCCATCGAAATCATCAAAAACGGCACCACCTATTTTATTGACCCGGTTGCAAAAACTGGAATGAAAATGGAAATTCCATTTGGTGAAAACGATATGGGTGACGCCAAAGAAGTACTTGGATTTAAAGAAGAACGTAAATTGAAATTATTGGGATATTACAATGATGGAACTGTCAGTATTGAAGGGAAAAAATGTTCAATTTGGAAAGAAGGGGCCATGGATGAGTTAACTACTACTACTTATATTCATGAAGGTATTATTCTTAAAACGATAATTCGATTTACGAATGAAGAAACGGTTTCTGAAGCTACTGATATTCAATTCAACATCAAAATTCCTGCAGATAAATTTGAAATTCCAAAAGGAATTAAGTTCTAGTTGACGTTATTGTTTAGCAGTTGTAACTTTCACTTTTACTTTGTGAACTTGAGGATAATGTGTTCCTGCTTGAAATTTCAATTGCATTAAGTGATTTCTTACTTTTATTTTAGTAGGTGTTGAAATAACTGTTGTCCCCTCTTTCACCAAGGTTGCAGATGTTACTTTACCAGTTGGATCGACAGCAAGCTCATAAAACAAAACTCCTTCGTTGTTATCGATCAATTTAAACCCAATCGTACTAATTAATGGTCGTTTATCTGTAACTATTGGCCCATCAATAAGTTGACTAAAAGCCATACTTGAGAAGGCTACAAAAATAAATACGATTGCTGTTTTCATGTTGCTTTTGTTGTTTGCGAGCTGAAATTACAATAATTGTTTGAACTATGCAATTTTACCCCAGTTGGGCTTCGAATTCAACACGTTAATTAGGATTTCTCTCAATTTCAAATGTTGTGGTCGCTCTAAGCCTGGATCTATTTCAAGAATTTTTCGTGCTTCTTCTCGCGCCATTACAACCAATTGAGCATCTTTTGCAATGTCAGCAATCTTCAAATTCAGTAAGCCACTTTGTTGGGTTCCCATTAAATCTCCTGGTCCGCGTAATTGTAAATCAACTTCTGCAATCTCAAATCCATCTGAAGAGCGAACCATTGTTTCAACTCGCTTCAAGGTGTCTTTTGATAATTTATCTCCGGTCATAAGAATGCAATAGGATTGTTCCGCACCACGACCTACTCGTCCTCGTAACTGATGCAATTGAGACAATCCAAATCGTTCAGAACTTTCGATAATCATTACTGAGGCATTTGGCACATTCACGCCAACTTCAATAACAGTTGTCGCCACCATAATTTGTGTTTCTCCACGAACAAATCGTTGCATTTCAAAATCTTTGTCTTCCGCTTTCATTTTCCCATGTACCATGCTCACACGATATTCTGGCAATGGAAAAGCGCGCGTAATTGCCTCATAACCGCTCATCAGATTATTGAAATCCAAGGTTTCAGAGTCATTGATCAATGGATAAACAATGTAAACCTGTCTTCCTTTCTGAATCTCTTCTTTAATAAATCCAAACACACGCAATCGGTGCGACTCATAGCGATGAACAGTAGAAATTGGTTTTCTTCCAGGTGGAAGTTCATCAATCACCGAAACATCCAAATCACCGTAAAATGTCATGGCAAGCGTACGAGGAATTGGTGTTGCCGTCATGATTAAAACATGCGGCGGAATGGTGTTTTTTCGCCACATTCGAGCGCGTTGCGCTACACCAAAACGATGTTGTTCATCAATTACTACAATTCCCAAGTTTTTGAATTGTACAACATCTTCTAACAAAGCGTGTGTTCCAATTAACAAATGTACTGATCCGTCTTCTAAACCTTCATGAATGGCTACACGTGCTTTTTTGCGCACCGATCCCGTCAATAATTCGATTCGAATAGGCAAATCATTTAGAAGTTCTTTGATTCCCTCAAAATGCTGATTCGCTAAAATTTCGGTTGGCGCCATCAATGCTGCTTGAAATCCGTTTCCAATTCCCATCAACATTGTCAATAAAGCAACTAATGTTTTACCACTTCCAACATCTCCTTGCAACAAGCGATTCATGTGATGACCAGTCGTAAAATCTTTACGTATTTCCTTCAACACGCGTTTTTGTGCACCTGTTAAAGTAAACGGCAAATGATTCGAATAAAATGAATTGAACACCTCACCCACTTCTGGAAAAACAAATCCTTTTGATTTACTCATGCTGATTTGCTTCCGCAGCAATAATTCCATTTGAAGGAAAAACAACTCTTCAAATTTTAAACGCAATCGGGCATGCACAAATTCTTGTTCAGATTTTGGCGTATGCACTTGTAAGAATGCCAATTCTCTATTGATTAAGCGATGTTCTTGTAGAATTGTTGAGGGCAAGGTTTCCTCGATCTTCCCTTTTATATGAGAAACAAGTTGAGCCGTTAATTTTTCAATCCCTTTTGAATGAAGTCCTTTCGCACTTAATTTCTCTGTCGTCGAATATACTGGCTGAAGTCCAGTTTTTAACAGTACATCTTTCCACTCGGTTAATTCAGGATGTGGAATATTCCATGTGTTTCCAAAAATTTTTGCTTTCCCAAAAATTTGATATTCGGCACCAATTTTCAGTAATGGTTTAATCCATTTTGCGCCTTGAAACCAAACCAAATCGATCACACCTGTTTCATCTTGAAATTTAGCAGTGAGTTTCTTTTGTCGGCCCATTGCTGTTTCGCCAACTTGGATAATGCGCCCTTTTAATTGTGCATACGAATCAACATAAGCCAAATCTGAAACACGGTGGTATTGTGAACGATTGATGTAACGAAACGGGAAATAATTCAATAAATCATTGAATGTGAAAACGCCAATTTCTTGACGCAACAATTCAGCCCGCTGAGGACCTACACCTTTCAAAAATTCTATTGGAGTTCGAAGAAAATCGTTCACGAGGTAAAAATAAAAAAGAAAAGCGATCGATTCACATCTACCGCTATTCCCCTCTAAAATAAAACATGTTGTATTTTCGCGTTAACAACTATATCTACAAGCGCTATTAAGAGAAAAGTTCAATCGAAATCTAGTTAGTTGCCATTTGATTGAATTCAAAACCTTTCTAATGAAAATAAAAAATCCCCTCCGCGAAGGGAGAGGATTCAAGTTCTGTCCGACTGAACTTACTTTATTTTTTTGAATTTAGTAATCCCGTTTTTAAGGAACTTCTCATATCCTTCAACACTTGGGTCATAACCGCGTGGTTCAGAAAGATCGTTTCCATTTACATCTTGAATAATGTATAATGGTTGAGACAATTGTCCGTATTTCTTAATTTGATATTCAGACCATTTATTCCCAACATTTTTAAGCGTTCCATTCAACTCTTTTGAGAATACTTGTTCAGCTTTTGGAAGTGGTTCTCTGTCGTCACAGTACAAAGAAATGATAACCATTTGATCTTGCAGAATTGAACGAATTTTATCATTTGTCCAAACCATGTTTTCAGTCTTACGACAATTTGCACAAGAGAAACCAGTGAAGTCAATCAAAACTGGTTTGTTTGCCAAACGTGCATATTCTCTTCCTTTTTCTAAATCGTGGAATACCAAGATTGAACCATCACCTACTTCATGCATTTCATTTTTAAAACGCATAAACAAGGTATCACCTTCCACTTCTGGATTTCCTTTCACGAAGCGGAAATTATCTTCAGAATGAGTTCTTGGAGGTGCAATTCCATCAACCATATACAATGGTGCGCCCCACATACCTGGCAATAAATAGATTGCAAATACGATTGACGTCAAAGCGAACATGAAGCGTGTTACACCTAAATGTTCTAACGGTGAATCGTGAGAGAATCTTATTTTTCCCAATAAGTATAATCCCATAATGGCAAAAACAGCAACCCAAACGGCAACAAAAATTTCACGCGTCAGGAAATCCCAGTGGTACGCCAAATCAACCATACTTAAGAATTTCAATGACATTGCGATTTCCAATAAACCGAAAACAACTTTTACACTGTTCAACCATCCTCCCGATTGAGGCAATGAACTCATAGCACTTGGGAAGACTGCAAACAATGTAAATGGTAAAGCTAATCCAGTTGCAACTCCACCCATGATGAATGCTGGTGCTGCAATTGATCCTGAAGAAATCGCTTGTACTAATGCTGTTCCAACAATTGGTCCTGTACATGAAAACGATACAAGTACTAAGGTAAAGGCCATGAAGAAAATTCCAATGAAACCACCTTTATCAGCTTTAGCATCCGCTTTGTTTACCCAAGATGAGGGCATTTTGATTTCAAATGCTCCCAAGAATGAGAAAGCAAACAAAATAAAGATTGCAAAGAAGATTAGGTTAAGGAATGCACTTGTTGAGAATTCATAAACAGTTGCTGAACTTCCTGTAAGAACAGTAACTAATATTCCAACTGTTACATAAATAACAATGATTGAAAACCCATAAAATAAGGCATTGATAATTCCTTTTCGTCTACTTCCCGATTGTTTTGTAAAGAACGTCACCGTCATTGGAATCATTGGGAATACACAAGGCGTAAACAATGCTGCGAAACCAAACGCAAAACCTGTAAAGAAAATGATCCAAAGGTTTACATCAACTTTATCTTGTTTTGAATCTGCAGGAAAAACTTCCTCTTGTTTATCTTGAATTTTAGTATCAGATTGTGCTTTATCATTTGAAGTTGTTGCAGCAGCAGAAGTATCAATCGAAGCAGCTTCTTCAATTGCCTCAGCTGTTGGTTTAAATCCGCTTCCTTTTAATTTTGCCGTTTGATCCGGTGGAAACTTACAGCCATTTTCGTCACAAATCTGAAACGAGTAATCGAATGTTACTTCGAATGCTTTATCAGTTAAAACCTCAATTTGTTGTTTAAAAACTGCCGTTTTTTCGAAATACAAAGAAGTACCTAATTCATCCACAACTGTGTGCGCTTTTATACCATCCTGTAATTTTCCAACTAACTTGTAATCCTTTGATTTACCAAAAATAAATTTCGTTGGATACCCGGTTAAATCAGCTTTATTTGGATCATGATTTACAGAAAAGACATGCCACCCCTCAACCAATTTTGCAGTACCAACAATAGTAGCATGCGTATCATCTATCTTTTCCAATTTAAAGGACCAAGAAATTTTATCTTCCCAATTATCTTGCGCTGAAAGGTTAAATACAGCACTAAAAAGTGTCACAAGTACCAATAGGACTTTAGCGATTTTTTGCATAGCGAATTATTTATTTTGTAATTGTAATCGTGAATTTTTCATCAACTGGTGGTAAGCACATGACATCGTTACAGACCATGTATGTCAAGGTTCCTGTAACTGTTGTGCTTTCTTTTACCGATAAACGTTGTGTAAAAAGTACTTTTCCTTCGAAGAAATCGAGCATTGCCTCGAAATTCTCATCGTATTTTTGAATTGGTTGCGGCTCGTTGACCTTTCCTATGAATTTCACCGCATTGTTAGGTTCAAAGACAAAACTTGTTGGAACCGGGCCGATTTCATTTGCAACATGTTGACTATAAAGGTGCCACCCATCGGCCAAGGTTGCTTGAATTTCTATAGTCTTTGATTCAGGATTGTATGAATATTCCCATTGGATTTTAGTTTGACTAAATCCAAAAGTGGAGAGCAATACTGTAAAGAGAAATAAGAGTTGAAGTTTCATGCGTTCATTTTCTTGTTTCAAATTTAAACATTCAAAACAATAATCCTACTGGATAAATGATATAATCCTTGTAATCCTAATTACAAAAATTAAGAAAGCTTATTCTGATTTTAAAGGATTTATTAGATTTTCACTTCAAGAATCCTAGCTATTGGAATCCAAACTCCACCTTTCAAACAAATGAATTTTGTTCCTGCAGCCCAAATTGTGGTATCAACGCGCTTTAAACCAGCGTCATCGTGAAAAATGATAGAAACTTTACTGTGATGTGAGTTTCCTAAAATAGTCGCTTGTTCAATTTGATTTAATAAATCAGGATGTTGTTGAACAGTCTCTGAATTTGAAAAAGAAAGATTAGCAATCAATTCTTTTTCGATTAGTTCTGGTTTCATAACAGCTTGCATGTCGTTCTAGATTGAATCTTTAAAGTAGTGATTCTTTCTAATATGCAGCAATTAAAATGAATAAATCGTGTGTTTCATCGAGAATTCCCTGAACTAAATCGATTAATTACCAATATTCTCCATCGAATATCGCGCAGTTGGAGCACAACTTTGGTCTGCAAACAGTTCTTTTTCGAACATGTATTTACCCGTTATTGCAATCATTGCAGCATTATCCGTGCAATACTCAAATTTTGGAATAAAGACTTTCCAACCTTCTTTCTTACCTGTTTCTTGCAAAGCTGTTCTTAATCCACTGTTTGCAGAAACGCCTCCAGCTATTGCAACTTGCTTGATGTTCAACTCATGCGTCGCCTTTAGTAATTTCTTAAACAAGATATCGATGATTGTTGATTGAATCGACGCGCACAAATCATCTTTGTTCTCTTCAATAAACGCAGGATTTTCTTTCGTTTGCTTTTGAAGAAAATATAATATCGACGTCTTCAAGCCACTAAAACTATAATCGTATCCTTGAATTTGCGGCTTCGAAAACTGGAAACGTTTCGGATCACCGAGCTTTGCATGCTTATCAATCAATGGTCCACCAGGATAAGGAAAACCTAACAATTTCGCTGCTTTATCAAAGGCTTCTCCAGCAGCATCGTCAATCGTTGTTCCAATCACTTTCATTTTTAAGTAATCTTCTACCAAGACAATTTGCGTGTGTCCTCCTGAAACAGTCAAACAAATAAATGGAAATTCTGGCTTGTCTTTTCCTTCGTCGTCAATGAAATGCGCCAAAACGTGACCTATCATGTGATTTACATCAATCATCGGAATATCCATTGCCAAAGAAAATGCCTTAGCAAATGAAGTTCCAACCACCAACGAACCCATTAATCCTGGTCCACGGGTAAAAGCAATCGCGTCAATTTCTTCTTTCGTAATTCCAGCTTTTTTGATGGCTTCATCCACAACTGGAATAATATTTTGCTGATGCGCGCGACTCGCTAATTCAGGCACGACTCCACCATAATTCTCGTGAATTTCTTGTCGCGCTATTAAATTTGACAAAATGGCGCTATTTTTGAGAATCGCGGCCGACGTATCATCACAAGATGATTCAATACCAAGTATAATTATATCTTTTTGACTCAACTTTATGTAAGTTTGTAAACTGAATGGCAAAATTACTAAAAATAGTAGGACGTATTTTGGGGATTTCCTTTGAGTGGATCCTCATTTTAATTATTGCCTTCGCCTATGCAATACGCTTGAGCCCAGTACAGACCTATTTAGCGCAAGAGGCAACTGCTTATTTATCAAAGGAATTAAACACAAAAATCCATATTAACAAGGTATCCATACTCTTCATTGACGAAGTTGCATTGGATGGTGTTTTTATTCTCGACCAACAAAAAGATACACTTGCTTCAATTAAAACAATTTATGTTTCGCTGGATGATTGGAGTTTAAAAAAGAACTTTTTCAAGCTTGGAAAGGCAGAATTGGATGAAGGAATTATACATATCAATCGTGACAAGAAAAATGGCGATTACAACTATTTCTTTTTATCAGATTATTTTTCTTCGGGCAAAACCTCATCAGGTAAAAAAAAGCCAAAAATCACATTAAACTCCCTGGTATTAAGCCATGTGAATGTAAAATACGATGATTATCGAAAGTCTTACAACACGTATGGAATGGATTATGATCATTTGGATTTAAGAAATGTATCTTTAAATGCTACTAATTTCTCTTCTGAAAATGGTGTAATCAAAGCAACAATTAAATCGCTAACAGCCAAAGAAAAATGTGGGTTTTACTTGAAAGCGTTTAGTTCAGATGTCACTATTTCAGGAAAAGGATTACAGTTCGATAAAGTAGAAATTAAAACACCTTTATCAACGATTCATGCGCCTAAAATCCATTTATTAATGGACGAGCGCGAAGATTTACAAACCTTTGTAGACAGTGTAACATTCGATGCCGTTTTAGCTAAAAGTATCGTTTCAATGAAAGACATTTCTGTTTTTGCCACAGCATTGGAAGGAATGGATCAAATGGTGGAACTCAGCGGAATTGTTACTAAAAAAGTAAAAGATTTAAAAATTGAAAACCTCGATTTAAAAACAGGGAAAAATACTGTACTACGAGGAACCTTTAATTTGCCGGATTTTAGGGATTTAAAAAGTGCCTTTTTCTCAGAAAAGGTAGATTATGCTTTCGTTTCATTGAGTGACTTAAAGAAAATTAAAATGCCTGTTGACGCGAGTTACGACTATCTATCTTTTGACAAATACTTGGAACGACTGGGCTATTTTCAAGCATACGATGTGCGTTTGGACGGCTTTTATTCTGAATTTGTCGTTGCATCAGACAAGGTTAAAACGCAATTGGGAACCGTGCGATTGAACAATGGAATAATGTTTACGGAGAATCCAATCAACAATTCCTATTTCTTTAAAGAATCGTTTGCAAGTGAATATGATGTTAAGGTGGAAGAATTTCAGTTAGGAAAATTCTTAGATGATTCAAATTTTGGCTTAGTCGATGGAACCTTCCATTTATCTGGTGAAGCATTTTCCTTGGCCGATATACATTTTACTTCATTGAAAGGCAACATCAACCGTTTTGATTATATGGATTATTCCTACCAAGGAATTCATGTGAAGGAAGGAAGTTTTATCGATAATGTTTTTGTTGCTAAAATTGATGTAAAAGACGACAATGTAAACTTGGTTTATGACGGTTTTATAGATTTCAATGGCAATCAGCACATGGATTTCACGATTAATTTAACAGATGCCATTTTATACAATTTAGGCTTTACTAAAGTTGATTCTACCGTTTTGAATTCAAAATTTCATGTGAATCTTTTTGGAAAAGAAGCAAACGCGATGAAAGGTCAAATCATCATGGATGGGATGGTGTATCAAGAAGGAGATCGCTATATTGATGTACCAAGCTTGGTAATTGACGTGAAACGAGGCCTTAGTCAAGATGAATTCACTGTAAACAGTGGAGAACTTGGAACCTTATCTCTAATTGGTAAAATTGATTTCAATACATTGATTGATGATTTCACCGCACAATTTGACAAAGTTTTCCCATCGATTATTGAAACGAAGAAAGCTGTTAAAAAGAAAAAAACAGCTCCTAGTCATTTTGACTATTCCATTTCTACAAATAATTTAAATGGCTTTTTATCCATTTTCGTTCCTGATTTAAAAATAGAACCAGAAACTAAGCTATTCGGAACTTACGATGGCAGAACGGAAGACTTTAAAATGACCTTGATTTCTCCAAAAATCGATTATCAAGACATGCAATTTGAGGAGGTCAATCTTCAGCAAGAGCTAACATCAAATTCAATGATTGCTGATTATACGGTTGGGAAATTCATTTACAGCGATTCCATTCATTTAGATCAAGTGCATTTCGTTTCAAGTGGCAAAAAGAATGAATTGAATTCTGAGCTTACATGGAATCCAAAAACAACAAATGAATCAGACATCATTTGGGACACTTATATCATTGACAATAAAACCTTAAATTTCACTCTTAAACCTTCTTATTTCAGTATCAACGAACAACGTTGGGAAATTGAAAATCAATCCGATTTAACTGTTGCTTTTGAGGAAGTGCATGTTTCTAAATTCAAACTTGAACGCAATAAACAATACATCACGTTGGATGGTTGTCTATCGCGAAACGATGCCGATAAGCTGAACTTCCAGATCAATGACTTGAATCTTGTGGACATCAGTAGTTTCATCGGCTCTGAAGTTCAAATGGAAGGAATTGTCAATGGCTGGGGTTACATCTCCAATCCTTATACAAATCTTACGTATATCGGTGATGCTGCAATTCAAGGATTGTACTTAAACAAACAAGAAGTCGGAGATGTCTTTGTGCAAACAGAATGGAACAAAGCAAGTGAGAGTGTTGGAATGATGGGCGACCTCATGTACCGCGGAAATCAGACATTCAAATTTGACGGAAGTTATTTTACAGAACGTGAAAAGGATAATTTAGATTTCAACCTTGTTTTTGACAAAACAGACATTCAATTTACCAATGCATTCATGGATCCAGACGTTGTCAATAACATTAAAGGATTAGTAGACGGTCGAATAAAAGTAACTGGCTCACCTGACAAACCATTATTAAATGGAGATGTTGAATTGATTGGTGGTAATGCGAAAATAGAATTACTCGGTGTAAACTTTGGATTCAACGGAAAAATATCAGCTGATGAATACGGTTTCTACATGGACAATATTCCAGTAATGGATGAAGAAGGAAATGAAGGCTCTTTAATTGGATCTGTATATCACAACAATTTTGAGGATTGGAACTTTGATTTACAATTCGATTTGGAAGGCAACAATGCTGCGTTTTCAAATTCAACAACCTACAAACCGTATTCTTCTTTGGATAAATTCATGGTATTGAACACACAATACAAAGAAGGCGACTATTATTACGGTAAAGCCTACGTTACAGGAACTGCCAACATTTTTGGTTATACCGATAATTTAGAGATTACCGTTGACATGCAAACGAAAAAGGGAACAACTGTCAATTTCCCAATGTATGGTTCCTCTGAATTAAGTGACGAAGAAAGTTTTATTACATTTAAATCCAAAGGTCAAGCCGAGGAGCCAGAAACCCCTAAAATCGATTTCACAGGTGTTGATTTGGACATGAATTTCCACGTTACACCCGAGGCTAAATTGAAAATCATTTTTAACGATCAAACTGGGGATGAAATTTCTGCAACAGGTAGTGGAGACATTGGAATGAAATTGAATACGCTTGGCGATTTGACCATGGATGGAACCTTTAAAGTGAAGAATGGAATGTATAATTTTGCCATGGGAATCATCAAACAACCATTTATTATTGAAGAGGGAGGAACAATTGCATGGACAGGTGATCCATACAACGCAAACATTGATATTCGCACTTACTATGAGATTAACACTTCGTTGGCAAATATCTCTCCTGATCAATTGCAAGGGAGTTCAAGTGCTGCCAATCAAAAAATTCAGTGTTACCTTGGTTTAACTGAATCGCTGATGAAGCCTACAATTGGATTTGACTTAAAAGCGCCAAAAGCGGATGAAACAGGAAAGGCATTAATTTCGAGAATTACTTCTGACAAAGACGAATTAAACCGTCAATTCTTTTCATTACTCTTATTAAAACGATTCCAACCTTTGAAAGGAGCCGCTACAAATGGAGGTTCGGCTGCTGCAGATCTTGTGTCTAATCAAATTAATTCAATGCTTGCCCAAGTTTCAAAAGAATATAAACTTAATGTAGACTTGGATGCAGATAATTTAACTGGTGAAAATTCATTGGCCGTTGGCTTGTCGAAAGGCTTCTTGGATGATCGATTAGTTTTTACTGGTAGTTTTGGTGTAGAGAACAATGCCGTTGCAAACCAACAAACGCAAAGTGCTTTGATCGGAGATGTTAGCTTGGAATACAAATTGAATGAAACCGGAACCTTTAGGGTAAACGTATTCAACGAATCGAACGATTACTCCATTATTCAGGATAAAAACTTAGGTTTATTTACACAAGGGGCTGGTTTGCATTACCAAGAAAGTTTCGACAATTTCGACAATTTTAAATTGGCGCAATACTTCTTAGATATATTTAGAAAAAAGGCGAATAAAAAGTACCCGATTAAACGTAAAAAACGTCAAACACCTGTTCCTCCGATTGAGGATAAATCCCAGTATTTTGTGTTACCGAACGAGAAAACGTTAATCGAACTCATCTTCTCTTAAAAAATCGCCTTTAGTTTCAATCAATTCTGTATTTTTACAACGCAATTTCTTTGCTATTGCTGAGAAGTTAACTGATTTTGTTAGTAGGACTGTTTTCGTAAACACCTATTAACCAACGTGAAATGAACGCTTAATAATAAAAGCATGAAAAAAGTTCTTATTGCCAACAGAGGTGAAATCGCACGAAGAGTTATTCGTACCTTGAAGAAAATGAACATTGCAAGTGTTGCAATTTATTCAGATGCTGATAAAAATGCACCGCATGTTCTTGAAGCTGATGAGGCAGTTTACGTTGGCGCAAGTCCTTCGTCTGAGAGTTATTTGAAACAAGACTTAATTCTTCAATATTGTAAAGATCTTGGCGTAGATGCCATTCATCCAGGTTATGGTTTCCTTTCTGAAAATGCAGGTTTCGCTAGAAAAGTGAAAGCAGCAGGAATGAAATTAATTGGGCCGTCTCCAGAATCGATGGAATTGATGGGCGATAAATTAAGTGCAAAACAAGCCGTTAAAAGCTACAATGTTCCTTTAGTTCCAGGAGTTGATTCTGCTATTACCGATGTTAACGAAGCTATTAAAATTGCTGAAGAAGTTGGTTATCCGATCTTAATCAAAGCTTCTGCTGGTGGTGGTGGAAAAGGAATGCGTTTGGTTGAGCGTTCAGAAGATTTCGCAGAGCAAATGCGCATGGCACAAAATGAAGCACGTTCTTCGTTTGGCGATGATGCAGTGTTTATTGAGAAATTCGTTACGAAACCACGTCACATTGAAATTCAAGTATTTGCAGATAGTTTAGGAAATGTTGTTTACTTATTTGAGCGTGAATGTTCGATTCAACGTCGTCACCAAAAAGTAATTGAAGAAGCACCAAGTGCAGTTTTAACACCAGAATTGCGCAAGCGAATGGGTGAAGCAGCTGTGAATGTGTGTAAAGCATGTAATTACGAAGGCGCTGGAACAGTAGAATTTTTAGTAGATGGAAATTTAGATTTCTTTTTCTTGGAAATGAATACGCGTTTACAAGTTGAGCATCCAGTTACGGAAGAAATCACAGGAACGGATTTAGTTGAATGGCAAGTGCGTGTTGCACGTGGCGAGCGTTTACCGAAATTACAAGACGAATTAAGCATCAACGGACATGCAATTGAAGTGCGCGTATATGCAGAAGATACATTGAATGGTTTCACACCGGACATTGGAAATTTAAAACGTTACCGCATTCCAGCAGGAAGAAATACACGAGTTGACGATGCCTTTGTGGAAGGAATGGACATTCCAATTTTCTACGATCCAATGATTGCCAAATTGGTGATTTGGGGTAAAACACGTGAAGAAGCAATTGATCGCACAATTAAAGCAATTGACAATTATCAAATTTCAGGATTGAAAACAACCTTGGATTTCGGTAAATATGTGTTGAAGCACCCAGCTTTCCGCTCAGGCGATTTTGACACTAACTTTATCAAACACTATTTTGAAGATCCGCGTGTGATGTACGATGCAATGCAAGAAGAGCAAGAAGCGTTGCAACATGGAATCAACCAAATTTGGGATTCAATTAAGGCGAGAGACAAAAAAGAATTCGCATCGAGAGAGAGCTTAAGTTCTTGGAAAAATGCGCGTTCATAGTTTCATAAAAAATATGTGCTAATAAACTTGAAAAATTTATCAATTAAGTATACTTTTACCCCACAAAAATTCAGAACATGAACTTACACGAATATCAAGGTAAATCGATTTTGAAAAGCTACGGTGTTGCAATCCAAGAAGGAATCGTAGTTGACAAGGTTGAGGATGCAGTAGCTGCAGCTAAAAAATTAACAGAAGAAACTGGTACAAGCTGGTACGTAGTTAAAGCACAAATTCACGCAGGTGGTCGTGGTAAAGGACTTGTTCAAGAAACTGGATCTCACGGTGTTGTTCTTGCTAAAGGAATTGACCAAGTAGAGGAAAAAGTGAAAGGTATTCTAGGTGGACACTTGGAAACTGCTCAAACAAACGGAAAAGGTAAAAAAGTAAACAAAGTGTTAATCGCACAAGACGTTTATTACCCAGGAGAATCTGAAACGTCAGAATTCTATATGTCAGTTTTGTTGGATCGTGAAAAAGGACGTAACGTAATTATCTACTCTACTGAAGGTGGAATGGACATTGAGCACGTTGCTGAACACACGCCAGAATTAATTTTCAAAGAAGAAATTGATCCACGTGTTGGTATCCAAGGTTTCCAAGCGCGTAAAATCGCTTTCAACTTAGGTTTATCAGGTGAAGCGTTCAAACAAATGACAAAATTTGTTGTTTCGTTGTACACTGCTTACGAAGGAATCGATGCTTCAATGTTCGAAATCAACCCTGTATTAAAAACTTCAGATAATAAAATCATTGCTGTTGATGCGAAAGTAACAATGGATGGAAACGGATTGTTCCGTCACCCAGACTATGCTGCAATGCGTGATAAAACAGAAGAAGATCCAACAGAAGTTGAAGCGGATGAAGCAGGATTGAACTTCGTTAAATTGGACGGAAACGTTGGATGTATGGTGAACGGTGCTGGTTTAGCTATGGCGACTATGGACATCATCAAATTATCAGGTGGTAACCCAGCGAACTTCTTGGACGTAGGTGGTACTGCAAATGCTGAGCGTGTTGAGAAAGCATTCCACATCATTTTGAAAGATCCAAATGTAAAAGCAATCTTAATTAACATCTTCGGTGGTATCGTTCGTTGTGACCGTGTTGCTCAAGGAGTTGTTGATGCTTACAAAAACATCGGTGAATTCCCAGTTCCATTAATTGTTCGTTTACAAGGAACAAATGCTGAAGAAGCGAAAAAATTAATCGACGATTCAGGATTAAACGTACAATCAGTTGTTCTTTTGCAAGAAGCTGCTGATAAAGTAAGAGAAGTATTGGCTTAATTTTTAGTCATTCAATCATAGTAAAAGGCTTTCCATTTCGGAGAGCCTTTTTTTTTGTGTACACAAGCGTTAAATTGAATTTCTCAATTTTCTCTAACTGCTGACAAGCAGGAATTCTTAAATCCTTCGTATCTTTGCGCTCAGAATGAAAATATTCGATCGAAATATGATTATCTACAAAACTCCTCAGGAAATTGAGATCATGCGTGAAGCTGCGCAGGTCGTAAGTCGTACACTTGGAAAAGTTGCCGAAGAAATTAAAATTGGTATCACTCCAAAGTATTTAGATCAGTTAGCGGAAGATTATATCCGTTCGCAAAAATCAATTCCAGGATTTTTAGGATTGTATGGTTGTCCAAGTACCTTATTGATTTCGGTGAATGAGCAAGTTGTTCACGGATTGCCAACAGATCGTCCATTGGAAGATGGAGACATTGTTTCTGTTGACTGTGGGGCTATTTTCGAAGGATATTATGGAGATCATGCGTATACATTCGAAATAGGTAATGTAAAACCTGAAGTAAAAAAATTGCTTCAAGTGACGAAAGAATGTTTGTATTTAGGAATTGAGCAATGTGTCACAGGTAATCGCATTGAAGACATTGGTTGGGCCATTCAAACGCATGCTGAAAAACATGGTTATGGCGTTGTGCGCGATTTGGTTGGACATGGTTTAGGAAAAACATTGCACGAGGATCCACAAGTTCCAAATTATGGACGCAGAGGTCGTGGAAAGAAAATTCAAAATGGATTAACGATTGCGATTGAACCGATGATTAACATGGGTACTGAGCGTGTTGCGCAATTAGACGATAAATGGACGATTGTAACAGAAGACGGAATGCCAAGTGCTCACTTCGAACATGACGTGGCTGTCGTAGACGGAAAACCTGTAATTCTTTCAACGTTCGATTACATTGAAGAAGCCTTAGCGAAAAAGAAATGACACGCGAAGAAAGAACGGTTTTACTAGCCATGCTTGTTCCAATTGCATTTGGAGCGATTATGTATGTTGAACAAGGTTCTTTCATTTTTCCTTTCCCTTTAAACGAAGTCGTATTTTTCATTGCGAGCATTGCATTTGCGGTGAGAACACGTTTGTACTTTCGCACGAAAAGTATCTTTTCTCTTGGATTTGCTTTTTTCAATTTAATTGGCACTGAATTCTTTTGGTCCTTTTTTCTTCCCGACACAAGAATTGAACAAATCGCAGAGACAGGAACATTTGATTTATTAAAATTAATTGGACTAATTTTATTGGTCATTTGGGCTGGAATCACCTTGATCAAAGGCAAGGACAATTTCAGTAATGCTTTATTTCTTGGATTCTTTTTTCTCTTAGTTGCTTCTGAGATATTTCAACAACCTGTTTTACAAATATTTGCGACCTTGATTCCTTTCGCTAGTGTATTCAAATACAAGGATCATTTTCCGTATCACTTGTTGTGGTTGCTCCTATCCTTACTTTCGTTGATGAAGTTGGTGATGCTCTCATTGTAAAACAAAAAAATCTTTTTTATTTTTTTTTCTAGTATTCCTTTGATTTATCGAAGCTTTTACTAATTTTGCCCCCTAGTTCTTTGAACCATTGGAGAGATGGGTGAGTGGCTAAAACCACCAGTTTGCTAAACTGACGTACGGGTAACTGTACCGCGGGTTCGAATCCCGCTCTCTCCGCAATGTAATGAAGGAAGAAAGGGATGAGAACCTAGGTTCGAGACGAAGTCCATCGAAATCTGCCACGGCAGATGAGATAATCCCGCTCTCTCCGCATAATTTGTCAATAACAAAGAAGTTTGTTAAGGGATGAGAAGCCGCGCGGGTTCGTACCGTACGCAGATTACTAAAAGTAATCCCGCTCTCTCCGCAATTATTGACAAATAACTTATTTGTTAAGATAATGTTTGCAAAATAGAATAATTTCATTACTTTTGCACTCGCTTTTGGCACAACGGTACCAAAAGAATTGAAATAACAAAGATGATTAGCTCGGGGCGTAGCGTAGTCCGGTCATCGCGCCTGGTTTGGGACCAGGAGGTCGCAGGTTCGAATCCTGCCGCCCCGACGAGGGGGATGAGCGATCATCCCCCTTTTTTTATTCTTTTGATTGAGAATAAAGACAAGAGTTGTTAAACTCATTAAACTTAACCCGTAGCTCAGTCCGCCGCGGCGGAAGTAACGGCCCCGTAGCTCAGCTGGATAGAGCAACGCCCTTCTAAGGCGAAGGTCAAAGGTTCGAATCCTTTCGGGGTCACAAAAGCTTCGCAGCAATGCGAGGCTTTTTTTATGCCATTAATTTGCTCAGCCAACTTCAAGAATAAATCTTCTAGAATATAATTTATCAATGGCCCCGTAGCTCAGTCCGCCGCGGCGGAAGCAATACGCCCTTCTATGGCGAAGGTCAAAGGTTCGAACTATTCTCTTCGACGTTAGGAGAAAATCCAAACGGGGTCACAAAAGAAACCTCGACTTTTTTAAAGTCGGGGTTTTTCATTTTACAGCGTGTTCAAAACACGTTTTGATAAACGATTGTAAATGAAAAACCGAGAACTGCGTTATCGGTTTGGGGTTTTATGCTTGTAATGAACAATTTACAAAATGGATATTCAATCCAAACGGGGTCACAAAACATTTAGCAGCAATGCGTGGCTTTTTTTATCACATAAATCCTTAGCTCGGCTCACTAATAGGATGCAGAAATAATTATTCTAACATTTATCTTAGTCTAGAACCGAATAAACAACTTATTACAGAGTCATGTATTCAGCGATTCACCTTAATCTATTATCTTCCCGTCACCCATCATAATAATACGGTCGGTTCTGTGCGCAAAATCATCGTCATGGGTAACAATTAGCAAAGACAATTTTTCTTCGACCGATAATTCTTTGAAGATATCAAATACGATATCTGAATTTTTACTGTCGAGGTTTCCTGTTGGTTCATCGCCCATGATAATTGAAGGATTGTTAATCAAAGCGCGGGCAATTGCAACACGTTGTTTTTGTCCACCTGAAATGCGAGATGAAAGTTTCTTAGCTTGATCATCGATGCCCAAGAGTTTCAACTTCTCCATCGCATCGTGTTCGATTTCTTCTTTCGTTTTCTTTCCTAATTTTCGTGCGGGCAACATCACGTTTTCCAAAACAGTGAATTCTGCCAACAAATAGTGAAACTGAAACACGAAACCAATTTGTTCATTTCGGATTGATGCCAAATGATCGGATGTTTGTCCTGTAATCAATTTATCATTCAAGAACAATTCGCCTGTATAATTCGTATCCATCGTTGAAAGAATGTACAACAAGGTCGATTTTCCACAGCCCGATTTCCCCATAATGGAAACAAATTCCCCTTCATTGATTTCGAAGGAAATATTCTTTAGAATTTGCACCTCATCAGGAACGGTGAAGCTTTTACAGATGTTATTTGCGCGTAAAATACTCATACTATTGTCCTCGAATTATGTCCACAGGGTCAATTTTCTCTGCTTTACGCGAAGGAAAATAACCTGCAAAAAATGTTGAAAGCATCGCGAAGGTGATTCCAATGATGTAATACTTCGCATCGTAATCAATTGGGAACGTTTTAATTGTTGGAAGCGCCGCTGTATCGAAGGGAGTATTATCAATGATGGTCGTGACAAAATAGCCTAAAATCAATCCTACCATTCCACCAATGAATCCTATGATTAATGCTTGACTGATGAAGATCCATTTCACATCTTGACCTGAGAATCCAGTTGCTTTAAGAATTGCAATGTCATTCATTTTTTCATAAATCAACATGTTCAAGATGTTGTAGATGCCAAAGCCTGCTACAATCAACAAGGTAATTGAAACAGCATAAGAAATCATCGTACGAATCGAAGAACCTGTTTCGAATTGCGCATTGGCCGTTTGAATATCAACCGCTCGCACATTGAAGGTTTCCTCCATCTCTTTTGCCAATTTCGGTGCTTGCGACATGTCGTTCAACTTGATATTGATGTCGGTAATGTAATCGTTCGATTGTCCCATTAGGCGTTGCGCCATTTCAAGGTTCACGTAACTTTGCACATTGTCCACATCCGCCATTCCACTTTGGTAGAGTCCAACAATCTTTAAGGGTTGAATATCGCCTGTTTTTGTGGCCACTTGAATGACATCGCCCACTTTGAGTGCTAATTTCTTTGCAACTCCAGCACCAAGGAGAATTCCTTTTTCATTTTGGGCCAAATCTTCAACGGTTCCTTCCACAATGTAATCATCTAGATTGTAGAGTTCTTGTTCTTTTTGAACATCTACACCGGTTAACACACCATTTAATTGAGTTGAACCACCGAGATAAAACGATTGCGCTTTCACTTGAGCAGTTGCTCCTTTTACATATTTCTGTTTATTTAAGAATCCTAATAAGGGCAAAGCATTGTGAATGCGAACTTGTATTTTCTTCGGTTTAATCGATTCCACCATTCGTGTTTTCGACTTGTAGGGTTCGTAATAATCGACTGGTTGTTTTTCCGAAGGTTGCACTTCGTTGTACAAGTGTATGTGAGGCGTACGATTCAGAATTAATCCATCTAACAATCCATTCAAACCGTTCATGAAACTCATCATAATGATGTACGTTCCAATTCCAAATGTAACTCCCAAGGCAGCAATGATGGTCTGCTTTTTACGTGAAAGCAAATGTGTTTTTGAAATAGAAAGTAATAAGGCGAACTTCATCTATTCTGGTTTTAAAATAACAGTATTTTCATCCAAGCCAGAAACAATTTCAATGAAACTCCAGTTCGATAAACCAGTTTTCACTTTCACCATCCCATTTTCCGTTTCAACTTTATTTCCTGCTTGCAAATATTCACGTGGAATTACCAACGCTTTTTTCTTTTCGTTGATTACAATGTTTCCTTCTCCCGTCAAGCCCATATACAAGCGCGAAGGTTGCTGAACGAACACCGCTTCAATTTCAAATGTTTGTGTTTGTGCATCCATTTTTGGAGCAATCTTGGTGATTTTCGCTTCAAATACTTTGCTCTTATAAGCTTCAAGCGTTACAAGTACTTTTTGTCCGATAGTTACTTTTGAAATATCTACTTCATCAATCAACATTTTCAATTTGTAATCTTTGGCATTTCCAACGATGGCAATTGGTTCTTGCATGGAAACGAACTCGCCTTTTTCTTTAAATGTTTGGAACAATTTACCATCGATGTTGGAACGGATATAATAGTCTTTCGTTTTTAGCGACGAAGCGTTCAAGTTATTTTTCGATTGATTGATTTGATTTTTCAGTTCTTTCTCTTTGCGAATGATGCGCTTACTAACAGATAGGTACGTATTTTTCGAAAGCTCGTAGGCCATTGAAGCATTGTCCAATTCAAATTTCGAACATGCATTTTTATCGAACAACATTTTGAATCGCTGGTAATTCACTGAATCGTTCATCATTTTCATTTTAGACGATTTTTGATCCAGTTTCATTTCTTCGATCAAATTCGCAGCACCGTCGTACGAATCTTTCAGTAATTCGTAATTCAATTCAGCATTCTGCTCATTCAATTCGATTGGTTTATTGGAAATCAGAAACAATAAATCTCCTTTTTTCACAAAATCTCCTTCATTAAAATACACTTCATCAATGTATCCAGTGATTGAGGAATTAACCTTGTACGCATCAACGGGCTCAATAACTACACTTGAGTATACAGCTTCTACCAATTCTTCATGTGAAGGCTTTGTTGATTCTCGCTTTTTTCCACAAGCCGAAAAAAGCACTAATAATAAGATAAAACCTATGTTTTTCATAAACTAAATAATTAGACCAAATGTAGCCTATAATTGTCAATAAAAATATGATTGTTATCATGAATAAAATATACCGTTTATCAAGTAATTTTAATAAATTAGTAACGCTAAAAAAAGAACGAATATGCTACTACGAAAAAACGCTCTACTTGTTTTCACCGTTTGCACGTCTAATTTGTTATTTGCCCAAGCCAACACTGTTTCATCCGGAGGAAATGCCACAGGATCAGGAGGTAGTGTTTCATACACCATTGGTCAAATAGATTATACATCAGCAACGGGAACAACTGGAAATGTGAACCAAGGTGTTCAACAACCCTATGAATTTTATGCTGTGAATGGAGTAAATGAAATCGGTGGTTCTATCGCTTTAACCATTGGTCCAAATCCAACCACGAATGAGGTTATTTTATCCGTATCTAGTTATGCTAAGAATGACTTGACTTATACGCTAACGGATATGAATGGAAAGATCATTATCGCAAGAACACCATTTACATCTTCAGCAATTATCAACCTTGAGAATTACACACCTGGAATGTATCATTTATTTATTTCCAATAAAGACAATCAAACGAATTCATATAAAATTATAAAACACTAATCATGAAAAAACTCTACATACTTGTCGCAGCAATCTGCATGTCGGCTTACACATTTGCACAAGCGCCGCAAAAAATGACGTATCAATCGGTTGTAAGAAACACATCGAATCAATTGGTAACCAGTGCTTCTGTTGGAATGAAAATAAGTGTATTACAAGGTTCTGCAACAGGAACTGTTGTTTATGCTGAAACACATTCAACATCAACGAATACAAACGGATTAGCAACAGTTCAAATCGGCGGAGGCACATTGGTTTCTGGGAATTTCACAACGATTGATTGGGCAAATGGTCCTTACTTTTTAAAAACTGAAACGGACCCAACTGGCGGTTCTACTTATACAATTTCTGGAACAACACAATTGCTTTCTGTCCCTTACGCTTTGTACGCTGAAACAAGTGGTAGTAGTACTCCTGGACCTCAAGGACCACAAGGAATTCAAGGACCAGCAGGACCACAAGGTGCTGCCGGAGCAACGGGTGCGACAGGTCCTCAGGGCCCAATTGGATTAACAGGTGCAACGGGTCCACAAGGTCCTGCTGGAACAGATGCGCAAACTTTAAGTTTGGTAGGATCCACTCTTTCTATTAGCGGTGGAAACTCGGTGACATTGTCAAGTGGATCAGGAAATACCTTAGATCAATCGTATGACCAAGGCGGTGCTGGATTGGGAAGATCAATTACAACAGATGCTGGAGCAGTTCAAATTAATAATTCAGGTACAAACACAACTGGTTTAGAAGTAAATAGTGCTGTTGCCAATTCAACTGCCGTTTTAGCGAACATTTCAGGAGTTGGTGTTGGTTTAAGAGCTGAAAGTACAAGTGCAGCAAACACGTTTGCAGCAATTCAAGGAAATACAAACAGTTCTACTGCAACGAACTCAGCAATTTTAGGAAATAACTCTGGAGCTGGTTATGGTGTTGCGGGACAAATTCCTTCTACAGCAACAGGTTCCGCAGCGGTTTATGGTTCCAATTTGCGTACAACTGGAGGTTCTGGTGTTTCTGGAATCGGTTTTAACGGTGTTGTTGGAACATCCCAAAATGCGCAAGGATTTGGGGTTTATGGTTATAATAACAGTGCTGCAACAGGAACAGCTCCTTCATTGGGAATTGGAACCTACGGTTATGGATTCAATGGTGTTTATGGTCAAACTAGTAATGTTTCTCTTGGCTGGGCAGGTTATTTCACTGCTGATTTAGGCGTTGATGGAGCTGGTTATTCTATTGGTGGTTGGTTTACAGCTTCTGACAGACGTTTGAAATCGAACATTGTGCCAATTACTGGTGCGTTGGAGAAATTAGCTTTAATTCAAGGAACACACTACACGATCACTACACCTTCTCAACAAATTGGTGGAGAATTGCAATTTAAAAAACGTGAGCAGTACGGTGTAATTGCACAAGATTTACAAGTTGTTTTCCCTGAAATGGTAAGTGAAAAAGCAATTTTCAATAATTCTGGAGACAATACTTTATACAAAACAGTTGATTACATTCAGTTGGTACCTGTTATGATTGAAGCAATCAAAGAATTGAATGCTGAAGTTGAACAATTGAAAAAAGAATTAGAAGAATTGAAAAAATAATAGAAGATTTAGAAAGCCCGGAAGCAATTTTCGGGCTTTTTAAATTAATTTTATTTACCATGGTATTTATTTCAATTAAAACTACTATCTTTGTCCAACAAACAATTAATAGAGGTAAAATACAAATCGTTACAAACAATCATTTCCTCTAGTTAAAATAGACATTTATGAAAACAATTTTTCATTCCGAAGGAAGTCGTGGTCACGCAAATCATGGCTGGTTAAATGCAAAGCACTCGTTTAGTTTTGCAAGTTGGTACAATCCAGATCGCGTTCATTTTGGCGCACTAAGAGTTCTCAATGATGACATCGTAGCTGGACATGCTGGTTTTGGTAAACATCCTCACGACAACATGGAAATTATTACCATTCCGTTAAAAGGTTCGATAAAACACGAAGACAGCATGGGGAATTCATCAATCATTGAAACAGGTGAGATTCAAGTCATGAGTGCTGGAACAGGAATTATGCATAGCGAATTCAATCCAACCAAAGAAGAATTGAATTTATTTCAGATCTGGATCTTTCCAAACAAGCAACAAGTTACACCGCGTTATGATCAGTTTAAAATGGACACTGCTAAGATGAAGAATCATTTCTTACAATTGGTAAGTCCGTTATCAGACGATGAAGGAACTTGGATTCATCAAGACGCATGGATTACTATGGCTAAAATTGATGCAAACACAACGCTTGATTACCAATTAAAAAAAGAAGGAAACGGTGTTTATTTCATGCAAGTGGAAGGAGAATCAAGCATTTCAGGACAAGCACTTAAACAAAGAGACGCTTTAGGTGTTTGGGATACTACAGTTGTTTCAGTTGAGGCACTTAAAGAAAGTACAATCCTTGCCATCGAAGTACCAATGGCATTTTAATTACATACACATCATATATGAAAGCAATTATTGACAATTTAAACTGGCGTTACGCAACAAAAAAATTCGACAGCACAAAAAAAGTATCACAAGAAAATTTAGATACACTTTTAGAAGTTCTAAGATTAACACCTTCATCTTACGGTTTACAACCATACAAATTCTTGGTAATTGAAAACAAAGAAGTTCGTGAGAAATTAAAAGAAAAATCATGGGGACAATCACAAATTACAGATGCATCGCACTTGATTGTTCTTTGTTCATACATTGATATCAACGACCTTCACATTGATGCGCATGTTGCCAATACAGCGAATGCTCGCGGAATGGAAGTTGAAGCGTTAAAAGGTTTTGGTGATTTCATGAAAAAAACCATTAGTCAATTAGACGCGCAGAAAAAACAAGTTTGGAACAGTAAACAAGCGTATATTGCCTTAGGACAATTGTTACATGCATGTGCTGATTTAAAAATTGATGCAACACCAATGGAAGGATTTGATCCCGCTGGTTATGATGAAGTTCTTGGTTTGATAGAGAAGAATTTACATGCTTCTCTAGTTTGTCCAATCGGTTATCGCTCAGAAGAAGATGCTAACCAACACTTCAAAAAAGTTAGAAAATCTCAAGAAGACTTGATTGAATTTATTTCATAAAATGAAAAGGGCGGATGATCCGCCCTTTTTTATTTCTATCTGTATAGCTTCTGACTGTATCGTTTATCACCAATAATGAAATTCAGAAAATAAATTCCGGCCTTTTCGTTTGACAAATCAATTTCCACAACTTTTTCATTCGTTTGAGTATAGTTTAAGTTCAACTCTTTTCCATCAATCGCAAACAAGTGCACATCAGAAAGTTGTTGTGCCTCTTCAAAGCTCAATTGAAAAATTCCATTTCCTGAAGTCGCAATTTTATAAAAATCGTCATTCAACGATTCAATTCCAGCAACTGTAACTTGCACATTCACAATTAATGTGTCGCTTCCGCATTCATTTTGAGCAATCAATTGAACTGGATATGTTCCAGAACTTGTAAAAGTATGTGCTCCATTTACAAACGATGCCGTGGTCATATCTCCAAAATCCCAAGCGTAATCTGTGGCTCTCCAACTATCATTGATAAACTGCACCGACGAACCATTTTGCACATAATGAAAATCTGCAATCGCAATTTCATCTTTTGGTCGCAAATGCCATGTATCCAGACTGTCCAAAACTGCTAAATCTGCTGACATTTGTAATTTAAGCGCCGTTGAAGCATCTAATCCTGCAGTATATGTTGCACCAACAGTTGGCTTTCTAAAAACTGAAGCATAAAATGTACAAGCAGCTAAATATGTTCCTTCAACACTTGGATGAGAGCCATCCGCTTGATATAAATTGATTGATGAAAAATTATCACGAACATACTTCCAAGCAACTCCAACTGGAGCAACACAACCTTGAGCAGAATCAGTAATTCTCACGTAGGCGTCGCGTAATCGGCCATTCATTTTATCAAATGTATTGATGGAATCCCACTGTGGATCTCCAACCTGTCTTCCCCATGTCATGAAGTACATTGCTTGAGAACAAAAATTATTCGCATAAACACTGTCAGCTAAGGAAACTGCCGGTGGCAAGGTTGCTGAATTTACTTGCGAAGTTGGAAAAGATGGTTCTTGACTTTGACCTTGTAGCACGACAAAATCCCATGGTCGCGCATGAATTTTCGTATGAGTTGCAGCATCATTCAATTGGTTTTGAAAAGTAAATCCACCATTTGATTTTGAATCTACAGTTGCCTCATCACCCAATGAAGTTGTTAATTGCGTAAATACGCTTGGCAAATCATTTACGTAGGTATAAGAATTTCCAATAAATAGCACTGAAACACTGTCTTGCGCTGAAGCGATTGTCCCAAGAAATAAACTAAATAGAATCGTTAAATTTTTCATTTTTTTTCAATTGTATACGAAATTGACTAATTTGGAGGAACAAAGTTGCTTTTGTCGATTTAGACAATGTTTGCTTTATTGGATTTCTAAATTGCATATTTTTAAGGTATTTAGACCTAATTAAATGAAAAAGTATCTACTATTTAGTCTTATCGTATTATTATTCAATAATTTAAATGCACAATTTAATTTTGAATATTCAAATGAAATTTCTGTCAAAATTGGAACTGACACATTGAAACTTCCATGGGCAGGCGGTTTGAATTATGTGCAAATTTCAGATTTTGACTTTGACTTTGATGGCGATTTAGATTTATTTGTTTTCGATCGAAGCAGTGACAATATTCGCATTTTCACCAAGGAATATATCAATTCTGAAAATCGCTACATCCTAAAACACAATACTGACGATTTATTCCCATCTGATATTCGCTACCGCGCAACGATGGTCGATTATAACAATGACGGGAAAAAAGATTTATTCTGTTACGGAGTTGGAGGAATCAAAGTTTATAAGAATACGGGAAGCGCAGGAACTGGTCTGCAATGGACAGTTGCAAAAGATCTCTTGTATTCTGACAATTGGGGAATGAACCTAAATTTATACGTTAGTTCCGCAGATATCCCAGCGATTGTTGATGTTGATTTTGATGGAGACATCGACATTTTGACTTATCATATTGGTGGTGAGCACATGCAATATCACCAAAATCAAAGTATGGAATTGTATGGTGTTCCAGATTCATTAGAATACAAACTGATGAATGAATGTTGGGGTGGATTTAGAGAAGATTTGAATACCAGTTCACTTTATTTAAATGATCAAAATTCACCTTGTATCACTGGAAATATTCCTGGAGCAGAGTTACCTGTAAGTCCAAATGACGTTGAAAAAAAACCTTTCACCGCAGAATCGAAACATTCAGGATCGACTGTTTTAGCGCTTGATTATGACAATTCAGGTGTGTTGGATTTGGTTTTGGGCGATGTTTCGTTTAACAATTTGAATTTACTCTTAAATGGTGGAACGGCGCCAAACACTAACTCATTGATGATTAGTGTTGATAATACATTTCCAAGTAATTCTCAGCCAGTTGACATGACGATGTTTCCAGCTGCCTTTTTTGTTGATACAGATTTTGATGGAAAAAAGGACTTGATTGTCAGTGCCAATGCTAAAAATGTTTCTGAAAATGAAACAAGCGTTTGGTTCTATAAAAACATGGGGTCGAATTCCAATCCAACCTTCGTTTATCAAACAGATGCCTTTTTGCAAAATGAAATGGTTGAACATGGAACGGGTTCTGTTCCCGTTTTTGTTGATTTGAATCAAGATGGTTTAGAAGATATGTTGGTGAGTAATTTCTTCCGTTTCAAAGCGCCATTGAGCAAAGAAGGAAGTATTGCCTATTATAAAAACACTGGTACTACAACCAATCCATTTTACACCTTAGTTGATGATGATTTGTTGAATTTAAGTTCAGCAGGTTTAGGTTTACGAATGCTTCCAACATTTGGCGATTTGGATGGTGATGGCGACAAAGACATGATCCTAGGACTTGAGAATGGAACTCTAGCATATTATGAGAACATTAGCATTGCCGGTGGAATCACGTTTGCACCACCTGTCATGAATTACCAAGACAATAATGGAACTATTATTTCAGCTGGACAATATGCTTCTCCTCAATTGTTTGACTTAAGCAAGGATGGTAAATTGGATTTAATTCTAGGCAAAAAAACAGGTGAGTTAGCGTATTACGAAAATACAGGAACAACAGCTGTTCCTAGTTTTACTTTGATGAATGACACACTTGGAAACATCGACATTGCCACAACTTCTCCTGACGGTTTTCCTGTGCCACATTTCTTTGATCTAAATGACACGACCTATCTTTTTTTGGGTGGTGTAGATGGTAAACTTCATTACTACGATTCAATTGATAATCATTTAGTTTCAGGAGATACGTTTAACCTTGTTTCTGATAATTTCCTTGGAATAAACGTTGGAGCTTACAGTTCATTTTGGGTGAACAATATTGACAATGATATCTATTTAGATTTGTTCGTTGGTCAAGATTTGGGAGGTGTTTCGCATTTAGAAACGGACCCAAACAGTCAAGCGTATTTAAATGAATTGAAAAGTGAATTAGAGATTGAATTATTCCCGAATCCAACTTCGGGAATACTGAACATAAAAGGATTTTCAGCAGAAAATATTCATTTCAGCGTCATCGATTTAACAGGAAAAGAATTAATCGGTAAGAGTAATTTCTTAGGGACTACTCAACTTGATTTAAACGAACTTTCATCAGGGATTTACCTGATTTTATTCGAATCGGAGAATGGTTCAAGCTGCACAAAGCGTATTGTCAAACAATAGTATTATTTCAATTGCACAATTTTCTCGACAAAGCCTTCAGACGCTTGATGCGTAAAAGTTGGTTCATGTTTAAAAATGCCAAACATCGTTGATCCACTTCCTGACATTGCGGCATATACTGCTCCTTCTTTGTACAATTGATTTTTTAGCGAGAACAAGGATGGATGAATCTTGAAAATGTGGGTTTCAAAATCATTCTTTAATAGATCTTTCCAATCATTTATTGGCCCTTCCACAATTTCTTTGATGGATTTTGGCAACACTCCAAATTCAATTCCGGCATAAGCTTCTTTCGTTCCGATGTGTATTCCCGGGTTAACAATTTTCAAGTAATATCCATTCAAAGTAAGCGCACAGGTCGATAAAATCTCACCCCTTCCTTTTGCGATTTGAGGTTCCGCTTTGATAAAAAATGGACAATCACTTCCCAGTTTTCCAGCCAATTCTTCCAATTCTTCCTGAGAAACAGCTAAATCAAACAATTCATTCAATCCTTTCAGTACATAAGCTGCATCTGCAGAACCGCCACCCATTCCGGCTCCCATTGGAATTTCTTTACGCAAATGAATATATACTGGCGGGATAGAATAGCGCTCTTTCATCAAATTATACGCCTTCACACAGAGGTTGTCAGTATCATTTCCAGGAATCACCAATCCAGTCTGAAGAAAGGAAAATTTCTCAGCAGGTAATATTTCGAGAATGTCCAAAAACGGAATTGGATACATGCACGTTTCTATTTCGTGATAAGCATCTTCTCGCTTAAACGGAACATTCAAACCCAAATTAATCTTCGCTGGTGGAAATAATATCATACAACAAAAGTAGAACAACTAAACTATTTTTGTAACTTTCGCCCCTCAAAATAATGAATTATGGCAGTTTACTTAGATTTCGAAGAGCCGATTAAAGCGTTGGAAGAACAAATCGAGCAAACCAAAGAAATTGGTGCGAGTACAGAAGTTGATATGTCTGACAAAATCAATGAACTTGAAAAAGTATTGGCTGAGAAGACAAAAGAAATTTTTTCTGGATTAACTCCATGGCAACGTGTTCAATTATCACGTCACCCAGATCGTCCTTACTCCTTAGCATATATCAATGCGGTTACGAATAATCAATTCCAAGAATTGCACGGTGATCGTTCTGTAAAGGATGATAAAGCGATGATTGGTGGTTTTGGATTATTGGATGGGCAAACAGTCATGTTTATCGGTCAACAAAAAGGTATCAATACAAAAATGCGTCAATACCGTAATTTCGGGATGCCAAATCCTGAAGGTTATCGTAAAGCATTGCGTTTGATGAAATTGGCAGAGAAATTCAATAAACCAATTGTAACTTTTATCGATACTCCGGGAGCTTTCCCAGGATTAGAAGCAGAAGAGCGCGGACAAGGAGAAGCAATTGCTCGTAATATTTATGAGATGATGCGTTTGAAGGTTCCTGTGATCTGTATCATCATTGGTGAAGGAGCTTCAGGTGGAGCATTGGGAATTGGTGTTGGAGATAAAGTGGTGATGCTGGAAAACACATGGTACTCGGTTATTTCACCAGAATCTTGTTCTTCAATTCTTTGGAGATCATGGGATTACAAAGAAAAAGCTGCAGATGCCTTGAAATTGACATCAACAGATATGAAGAAAAATGGTTTAGTTGATGATGTAATCAATGAACCGTTGAATGGTGCACATAGAAACCATGAAGAAATGTTTAGCATCGTGAAAAATGCTATCAAATCATATATCAGTGAATTAGAAACTGTCGCTCCAGAAAAAAGAATTGAAGATCGTATAGAGAAGTTCAATAAAATGGGAGTTTGGCAATAAGATTTTGCTGAAATTTATTTAAAAATCCGTGTTTCAACTTGGTGTATTCCGTTTTGAAACACGGATTTTCTTTTTCCACGATTATTCGTGTTCCACAACACAAGGATTTCCAGCGATTTCATTGGATTTGCAGCTCAACATTTGAGTAAAAAAAAATTACAACAAATAATTTTCAAATTGCATCGTAGAATAGCGATTTTAGCTAACTTTGCACCCTTTGGTATTTACTATTATTTTATCAACCTTATGACAAAGATACATTTTGTAATTTTTGCCCTTTTTATTGCACTTGGTTCTCAAGCACAAGTTTCAAAATTAGTTACTGGAACAATGATAGATCAACGCACACGTGATGTTGCGGATGAGGTTGAATTAGAGTTACGTAGTAATGACAAGAAAAAAACTTTCAAAGCGGAAACGGATGAAAATGGTGTATTCAAATTCAAGAATGTTCCACTTGGAAAATATACACTTCATGTAACTGACAAAGATTACATGGATATCAAACAAAATGTTGAATTGACGGAAGATCACGTTAACAATTTTACGTTTGGTGAGCCAATTCCAACTTCATTGAAAGTATCTTGGTTGTTCAACTGGGGAGATCGCACAACAACGTTGAAAAATGGAAAACCATACGTTCAAGAGCATTTTTGGTCACATGTCGTTGCGAAAGTTGTTTTGACAATCTATGGTTTGTGTTTGTTGCTTGTATTCTTCTATAGTGTATTGCAATTATCATTGGCAATCGCTTATGTTAAAAACAAAAAGAAAAAATTAACAGAAGTAAAACCTGTTTACGATCCATCGACAACTCCAAAGGTCACAATTCAATTACCGATGTTTAATGAGATGTATGTTTCTGATCGAATTATTGAAACAATTTCTCAATTAGATTATCCAGCAGACAAATTGCAAATTCAGGTGTTGGATGACTCAACGGACGAAACAAAAGATTTAATAGCGAAAAAAGTTGCTGAAGTTGCAGCACGTGGAGTAAATATTCAACACATTCACCGCGTTGACAGAACAGGTTATAAAGCTGGAGCATTGGACGCAGCAATGGATCGTGTTGAAGGAGAATTCATCGCTATTTTTGATGCCGATTTCATTCCTGATGCTGATTGGTTACAAAAAACAATGCCTTCTTTCCAAGATGATAATATCGGTGTTGTTCAAACACGTTGGGGACACATCAACAAAAATTATTCGATTTTAACGGAGCTTCAAGCATTTGGATTAAACGGTCACTTTGCAATTGAGCAAGGAGGAAGAAATTCAGCTGGACACTTCATCAATTTCAACGGAACTGGTGGTGTTTGGAGAAAAAAATGTATTGAAGACGCTGGAGGTTGGGAACACGATACGTTAACTGAAGATTTAGATTTAAGTTATCGTGCGCAAATTAAAGGATGGAAATTTAAATACTTAGAGGATGTAATTGCACCTGCTGAGTTACCAATTACAATGTCAGCATTGAAAAGTCAACAACACCGTTGGATGAAAGGTGGAGCTGAATGTTTCGTGAAAATGTGGAAAACACTTTTAACTGCAAAAGGAGTTAAAATGTCTGATCGCGTTCATGGTCTTTCTCACCTATTCAATTCAACAGTTTTCGTTTTCATTTTAACGATTTCATTGTTAAGTTTAGTAGTACTTCATATCAAAGACAGTTTCTCTGATTTGAATTATATTTTACAATACATGGGAATTTTCATTGTCAGTACAGTTTTCTTGATGTTCTATTACTGGCATTCATTCAGGGATAAATCAAGCAACACCTTGGGTTCATTCTTCCGATTTGTAGGTCGTTTTTTCCAATTCCTAGTTGTATCGATGGGTCTTTCTTTGAGCAACACAGTGGCTGTAATCGAAGGTTATTTAGGAATTAAAAGCTCGTTCGTTCGTACGCCTAAATTCAACGTTTCTAAGAAAAGTGAATTCAAAGGAAACAAATATGACAAGAAAAGTTTGTCAATCATTAATATCGCAGAAGGTATTTTGATGCTTGTATTTGGTTATACTGCAGTGATCAGAGCTGTTTATGGAGATATCGGAATGTTGCCTTTCCACTTGATGTTATCGTGTGGGTACGGTGTTATTTTCTTCTCAACATTACATGAAATTAGAATTGCCAACAGAGGTTAATTCAAAAAATACATTTTAAGAAAGGTGAATCGAATGGTTCGCCTTTTTTTATGCTTTCTTCTTTTTCTCAGGAACTGGATCGTGACCATGTCCACCCCATGGATGACAAGAACCAATTCGTTTCAGTCCTAGATAAGTTCCTTTGATTGGCCCCCAGACCTTGATTGCTTCAATCATGTAATGTGAACAAGTTGGAGTATAGCGACAAGTAGCAGGAAAAATCGGTGAAATGATGTACTGATAAATCTTAACCAGAACAATCAACGGAAATCCAAAAATCTTTTTGAGCACTTGCATATGCAAATTTACAACGAAAATTTAAAGGATAAGTGACAAATGTAACCAAGGTCTTTTTACTCGTTCTGAAGAAAATCTTTGTTAAAATCGTCGAATTATATTGCGAAAACGCTTTTAAATTGTAAATTCAAGAACTGTTATAACCAGAAATCATGCGTAAGATCATTTTCTTGGCGATTCTCTCCTCGCCTATTTTCACATTTTCTCAAACCGATAAATCATGGGATCATGAGAAAATTCAAGTATACAATGATAATTCATTGAATACATTAATGCACGCAGAATCGATTTTTGAGGATCGTTGGGACATGTTGCCACAGCCTCAATTTTGGAAACAGATAATGCGTCTTTCACCTGATTCTTGTTTAATCAATATTGCTGAGTCTAGAACTGTTTTGCTGAAAATGTCAATTCGTGATTGGTCAAAACAAACGGAAACTCGTAAAGCAGTTTTTAAAGATAGTTTGCGCACTGCACATCAATTAGCTCCTGGAACACAAATAAACGTTACAACAGGCAAAAATGACTTCTACAAATTCAAGGAAGTATATCCAAGTTTATCGAAAGGTGTTGAAGCATTTGAAAAATATGGCTGTGATCCTTGGTATGCACAAGCAATTTTATTGATCGAGAGTCCTGGACAATTAAAAAAATCGAGTGTCGGTGCGTATGGTGCTTTTCAATTAATGCCATCTGTTGCACGAGCACAAGGTTTAACAGTTAACTCAACAGTTGATGAACGCAAGGACTTTGATCGTTCAGCATACGGTGCCGCTCGCCTACTGAATCGCGTTTGTATTCCAGAAGCAAAGAAAATTTTGAATGCACACAACATTACTTACAATGAATCTGATTTGTGGTTCCGTTTATTTGTTTTACATGTTTATCATGCAGGAGCAATGAATGTAGCAGCAGTTGTAAATAAAATTAATCCGAAAGAAGGTTCTCAGGAATTGATCACTAAAATGTGGATTACATCAGCTGCTGACTTCGGAAACAATTCTCAAAATTACACACAATTGGCACTTGCCTCTCAGCTTATCCTTCACGAAATGGTCTATGAGCAATGTGACGATATTTTTGATTGTATGGCATTTAATTAAGAAACTTATTCCCACAAAAAAAGCCCCGCAGAAGCAGGGCTTTTTTTATATTTTTTAAGCTGATTTTTTTTAAATGGCCATGTTTCCGATCTTCCCAGAAAGTTCTTCAACAATTACGTCTACAGCTTGTTTCAACATGTTCTCTTTACCATTTTTCGCTTGAACAACAATTTTACTTCCGTTTTCATCCATTTCAAACGTTACGTATTTAATAAGGTAAATGATTTTTGCTTCTTCCTCAAATTCAAAAGATGATAAATCAACACCTTCCAAATTGATAAATCCAGTGATTCCTTTTTTACCAAAAACATCACATCCTTTAGGTACATTCAATCGTTTACCAGCTTGTGGTATAAAGTTAACATTACTGTATGCTGCAATTCCTTTTGAATCCAAATCAACTTTCGCCATTCCGATTTCCAACATGCTTTTCGCGCCATTAGCAAACATTTGTCCATTCTTTCCAATACCAACGTAGATATTGAAATCTGACATTCCTTCATTTGGATTAGAATTTCCAACCATAACAACTCCAACTTCGCCACTTAACAAACCAGCTAAACCATCTTTACCGCCCATAGCTAAAGCCATTTGGAATTCACCACCAAGCATCTCACCAATTTCACTCATAGCTGTTGGTGCATATTCATCAATGAATGCTTGCATTTTTTTCATATCAAGATTTAGAGCAACCCCTAAAGTAGGATTCCCTGTTCCAAGTTTTTTCACGATACCGGCAGAAGCATCTTTTTTAAAGAATAATTTTTTCTTCAATTCTTCTGAAAACAAGTTTTTCGTTTCAATTACGACTCTACCATTTTCAAAAGATAAAGCCGTTTGAACATATGAGTCATTGACCATTTCAGTTAATTCAGCTTGTTTATCTTCGCTAAGTTTAGACAAATCTGTATTTGATGTTTTATACAAGTTTGCAATGCTCATTCCAAGCACAACATCACCTTTTGCGGCCAATAATTCATCAATTTTTCCTTCAGAAACATCATTTGTCGTTTTATCAAAGGCATCTGCCAACATTTGTTTGCCGTCAAATTCACCTTTTTTAGAGATTAAAATGGCTAAGTTGTTACGAACACCAAGACATACATCTCCACTTTGGAAATAGTCAACATCTCCTTCTTTATTCATATCAAATCCTTGGTGTTTTAATTTACCAACCAATGAATCAGCATTCGTTACTTCAAAAAATGCATAGGTCGTTTTAGGAGTTCCATCTTCTGCTAAAGGACCTTCTATTGCAAAGAAAACAGGTGTTTCAAGTTTCAAACTTCTTTTAAACTCTTGTATCTCAACATCAATTGCAACACCTAATTTTGGGATTTTTTTGTATTCCGTTTTATTCAAAATAGTATTTAAATCGGCTTTTCCAAAAGCAACTATTGATTCATTTCCATTTAGGAAAGAAGAAACATAATCCTGTACAGGTCTACCATCTTTATTCCCTCCACACGACACTAAAACAAGTGTTAAAACTAAAAATCCAAAAATCTTTTTCATGTTCATTTTTTTAAGGTCTATTGCATACAATAGAATGATGCAATTCAAAAATACATATAATTTATTTCACGCCGACATAGCATATAATGTGCCAAGTTCACTATTTTTGAACATGCATTTGATTGAACCCTTTTATGGTTGGAGAAACCAGTATATAGCTTCAGAAGATCCGTCATCTCCTTTCTATGAAAGGGAATATAGTGAATTCAATTTTGACCATACTGTTTACAATTTTTACATCCATCCACAATGGGATGAAATAGGTTCTCCAACACTGTTTATCAAGATTTTGTATTGCGAATACGACGATCAATTTGCGATAATCGAATTAATAGGTGAATGGAATGACGCTATCGAAAATGATATTATGACTTTTAAGCGTGACATCATAGAGCCAATGATTGATGAAGGAATCAATAAATTTATTTTAATTGGAGAAAACGTTCTGAACTTCCATTATTCAGATGATTGCTATTATGAAGAATGGTTTGATGATGTTGAAGAAGGATGGATTGCAATGGTCAATTTTCATGATCATGTGATCAGCGAATTTGAACGCATCAATATTGATCATTACTTTGTAATGGGAGGCGAGTTAGAAGATATTGAATGGCGTACCTATCAGCCTTACCAGTTTTTCAAAAAGGTGAACGAATTAGTTACAAAACGTATTTCATAAAAAAAGCCCCGCTTGTACGGGGCTTTATATTCATTTATCTAATTCAATTATATCATCACTTTTGCTGTCATAGCTTTGTTGCCAACAAAGAAATTAACAACATAAATTCCTGATTTAATCTCACTTGGCAATACAACGCTTTGTTTGTTTTGTCCAATTTGAGAACTTCCAAGATTAGAGACAAAAACCGATTTCCCATTTAAATCAACCAAGTTAAAGTACATATCACCTACACTCATTGAATTAAAATTCATCACAACAGTTTTGTTATCCGCAGAGTATCCAGCAGTGAAATTTGTTGCTAATTCATTTTCCTGATCATCAATTCCTAGAGTAGAATTGTAAACATGAGTTGACAAATAGATTACATCACCAGAATTCGCAGAATTATCATTTGCTTTATTTGTTGCAACATAAAATGTTACTGGACCAACATCGGTAGCAGGAGCTGTCCATGTCCATAACCATGCGACAGTTGCACTGGTATTACTCGTGCTTTTATGATTTGCATATTTGCGTGTTGTTCCTGTGACTGCTGTGTTTGCCCCTGCAGAGAATGTCCCTGCCATGTTATTTGCAGCTGTTAATGCAGTAACTTGAAATCCTTTTTTCGCCGGACTTGAAGTCATTTGAAGTGCAACATTATACGTTACTCCAGGTACGTAAGCAGAAACTGGCGTTATTCCTTGAGCGACAATTAATGAATTTTCTGTTGCACCACTTTGAACTGTTCCTGAGTGACAAGATGTGCAATTTGTTTCACCTGGAGCTCCAGTTTCACCATCAGGTGCACCAGCTGCATGTTTATGTGTTCCAGCTTTGAATTTTTCAATTTTAAAAGCATTATCAGAGTTGATTGACATACCAACTACCAATAAAACTCCTGAGCTAACGAGTACAATTATCTTTTTCATAATCTTTTAATTATTTAATTTACCTTGCGAAATCCAACATGTAAATTGTTGGATTAATGTATCATTTAATGCTGGACCACCTTGCGGCATTAGTTGAGGTGTTCCATGTAAAGTATTTAAAACTGCAGTTGCACTTGAAGAAATTTCACTATGATTTGTCAATGTCGGTAAAGAACCTCCAGTGTCGTGGCAACCTAAACAATTGTCTTGAATCATTGGTGCAATTTGAGTTGCAAAATGAATTGTATCCGTACAATCAGGTGTTGTAGTAATAACAGGGACCTTATCTTTAGCGCAAGAATTTATCATTCCAACTCCAACAACTGCTAATACAAAAGCAAATAAGCCTAATTTTTTCATACTCTTATTTTATAAAAATTGGCTTAAAGGTAAACCAAGATAATACTGGGAAAAATGCAACTGGTGCAAGAATGAAATAATAGAAGTCTTTATACAACTCTGCGTTTTCATTTTTAAAAACCAATTGTGTATCCACAGTGAACATAAATTTCAATGCCAAGGCAACTGCCACTCCACTTAATAAAAAGCCAATGATAAAAGCAGCAAATTTTTCCTTCTTGAATAACTTTGTCATTGCGAAATAACCAAAGCAAGTAATCATACCAATCATAAAGTTAAAGCTCATCAAATACATCAAAGATGCCTTTTCAGTAAAATCAACTTCCAACGGTGAATACTTAAAAACATATATATAAGCAACGCTTATTATTGTTCCGAAAATACTTGCTGTTAGTCCAGCGAAAAAAATGTTTTTAAACATACCTTTATTTTTTAGCTACTGGAATTGAGTAGTTAATATTCATATTGTTTGGAACGGCATCACTGGTTTTACCAACTTTAAAGTCCATTCTATTCACAACAAAACTTCCAGAAAAAGTTAAGTCTGTTCCCGATTTCACAACTTTTAATGGAACACTTTTCTCTTTAGTAACTCCTTTAATTGTCAATTTTCCTGTAACAGTATAATCATTTCCAGCCTTTACGATTTTAGAAGATACAAATTTAATTTGAGGGTATTTCGCTTCATCGAACCATTCTGCTGTTTGTGCTTTCTTATTCATCATTCCGTTTCCAGTACTAATTGACGAAACATCAAACGTCAAGTCGAATTTTGAACCAGCTAGATCAGCCTCATCGAATTTAATCGTACCCTTCATTGTTTTAAAAACACCTGTTGGGTCTTTACTTTTAAATTGAATCGTATGACCTTCTTTGATTTTGTAATCAACAGCATTGACTGCCATTGTCGCAGATGTTAACAAGATTAAACCTGCTACCATTGGATAAAATATCTTTTTCATAATTTTTGTTATTTCTAAATTATTCTCTTTCGAATTTTCTACCTACACAAAAACCTAACCTAAATTGTCCTTTCAACCAGTTTTCAAATGTATAAGGAATAAATTGTGTCTCTCCAAAACCTTTTGAGTTCGTAAGATTCACTGTAAAGTTGTGACCAAAGGTTATCCATTCGAATGCAATTCCAAGACTGTTAAAGTTTGTACCGCGCACATCCTCATCAGCAAACACATGATAATATTCAACAAGAATGGCCATTTTTGAATTTATTCCAAATCGCGCTGCTCCACCCAAAGAAAACAGTGTGTTTACATCATTTTGAGCAACATAATTACGATGAACTAAGGTTGGCATCACTGCCATTGATAAACGTTCACCAAATTTGCGAGCAATATTTAATTGTGTACAATACGCCAAACGGTATTCCCACTTAGGAAAAGCATTCACTTGAGAAATATCAGTTGAAGCAGTCATGTATGAATAACTCGTTGTTGCCAGCGCAGTAAGTGTAAATGGACTTCCATGACGTTCTTGCTTTAAAACTTTGTATTTCACAAAACCATCCAACAATGATTTGTAAGGTGCCCCTGTTCCTTTACTTCTACCAAAACCTACCATTAAGTCATTGGTGATTCCGTATTCAAATGCGATTCGAATATCGGAAGAGTTATCAAATCCATACATTGATTGAATTCCACCATACGTTCCAGCAATATCACCAAATCGGTGTTCAACTCGGAATTCAAGCACCCCTTTTCTTAATGTTTCAACTGAATGACCATTAATGATTCGTGTTCCGTGAAAAGTTTCTTCGACCAAATTAGTATCGATAACTTCTTCTTCATACGTTTCTTCATAAGTAACTTCTGCACTTAAAGTATCCTCTTGAGCAAAAGCAATTGAAGACATTGCCAATAAGGCTACAACAATTGAAAGGTTCTTTTTCATGAATCAAATGTAAAGTTTTTTTTGATTTCCATGGTAAATATCATAAATCATGACCTAATTTAAACTGAATATTGATTGCTTACCAACAGTTTTTTAGTAAGTTAGTAACTTTAACAACCATAACGAATGAACTATTCATATCGTTGGTAAATTTTAAATAATGTTTGGATCTGATATGTTATCAAAATTATCTGCCATGAAACAAATGGCAGATGAAAGTAAGTCAAAGCTTGACAGTCTAACGGTTGAAGGTGAATCAGGTAGCGGCTTAGTGGTTATTTCGCTAACCGGAAACAGAGAGCTTAAATCGATAAAAATCAATGCGGATATTAAATTAATGGAAACTGAAGATTTAGAAGATTTATTAAGTGTTGCACTGAAAAGAGCGCTTGATAAAGCAAATGAATTGAATGAAAAAGAAGTTATGGCTTCTGCAAAAAACATGTTTCCTAGAATGTAATGAAAAAGCAAGAGTTAAGAATACTTTTTAAGCAAAAGCGCTTTGAACTTACCCCAAGTGAATTGAATAATCGATCTTCACAAATTTGTGAACGTTTGTTTTCTAATTTCCAATTGAAAGGGAAAACAATAAGCTTATTTCTTCCAATTGAACGACATAAAGAAATCAATACGTATGAAATTCTTGAAAAAGGAATTTCTATCGGCACTCGAATTGGCATTCCCAAATCGAATTTAGCAAATTCGAGTATGAAGCATTACGTTTATGAGTCACCAAGTCAATTGCAATTAAATGAATTAGGGATTCCTGAGCCAAACAGTGGAAAGGTCATTAATGATAGCGAGTTTGATTACGTGTTAGTTCCTTTGTTAACTATAGATTCTAATGGTCATCGAGTTGGTTACGGCAAAGGATTTTACGATCGCTTTTTAGAGAACTGTTCTTCCAAGTGCATTAAAATCGGAATTCATTTATTTGAAGAGTTTAGTGTAATAGATGATATCTCTGAACATGATTCATCATTAGATTACTGTATTACACCGCAAAACATCCATTGTTTTGAAAGAATATAAACATCAAGGCAAATTTCATTTATTAGCAATTTTCCTTATACCAGGATTTTTGGCAAGTATCTTTTTGACTGAAAATTGGGTCATTCCTGTTGTTTATTTTTTAGTAAGTCTAACACTTATCTATTTCATTTTTAGGAAAAAGAAGTAACAAACCATTCTTTTTATCGTATTTTAGGTACTTATCATTCTAAAATGTGGAGAATTACGATTCTTGGATTGCTCTGGTTTGTTGCTAGCTCCGTGCTTTGGAAGCCTGCACCCGCTCCACGTGGAATTTTTGGAGTGCGAATTTCTTTTCAATCAAATTCACTTTTGACTACTTATGTTTGTTACATTGATAACGGACGTTCATACGCTTATAAGAAAATACTAACTGAAAAGGAATTCATTTATTATGCCTCTGGCAAATGGCCTAGTATTTATAACCCAGAAAAAAGAAATCTATTCGAAGAACGCAACTTATCGTGTGGAATTTATACAGACACATTTTCATATAAAGAAACAGAATATTGTTTACCATTAGACTCACTTTGGAAAATTCGATTTTCATCCTATCCATTTCGATCATCAAATGAAATGGGGTGGAGTCCCAGACTCATGCGCCCTTCAGAAAAACAAGAACTTTACTTGTTTCAAAATTATGGGGTCCGCAACGTAGATATTGATTTTTTTGTGGATTCTGCATTTTGGCAGTTATTATCAGATGTTCAAGATACTATGTGGATAGCCAATTATAAATCACTACGCTAATTTTTTCCTGACAAACGGCGTTCACACGATAACAAAGCACTTAATCCTTTTTATCCGTTTCGTTTAAGCAGATTTTCAGAACTTTGATTTGAGTTAAATCAATACTATATGAGCGTAAAAACTGCAAAATTCAATAATAGTGCGAATGTGCCTTTTCAACAAGAGTTAAAAAAACGAGTTGATGCCTATTTTAAGAACAACAACATCAGCAAAAAAGGTAATCTGAATTTATATACTAAGACCATCGTAATGTTCTCTATGTATTTAGTTCCATTTTTTCTTATCACGTTCAACGTTTTTGACAGCAAACTGATTTGGGCTCTTTTAGCAGTTCTAATGGGATTGGGAATGGCTGGAATTGGTATGGGAGTTATGCACGACGCAAATCATGGCAGTTATAGTAAGAATTCAAAATTAAATAGTATTCTGGGTTACTTTTCTATCGGATTGTTATCTGGAAACTCATTAAACTGGAGAATTCAGCACAATATCATTCATCATACATTTACAAATGTTCACGGTCACGATGAAGATATTGATTCAATCGGATTACTTCGCTTTGAACCGCATCAACCTAAAAAGAAAATTCACAAGTTACAGTTTTTATACGCATGGTTTTTCTATGGTTTAATGACATTAATGTGGAGTACTGTAAAAGATTTTAATCAAGCAATTCGATACAATAAAGCAGGTTATTTTAAACTATCGAATACAACTTTTGGTAAAGAATTAGTGATTATTATTCTTTCTAAGATTTTGTACTACGGATACATGTTAATTCCATTGTTTATTATCCCTGAAATGACATTTTTAAATTGGTTATTTGGATATGTTTTAATGCATTATGTTGCGGGATTAACTTTAGCAATGGTATTTCAACTTGCGCATGTTACGGACAAAAATGAATTTCCTGTGCTGAATGAAGGTGAACTTGAAAACAATTTCATGGAACATCAAATGCGTACAACTATGGATTTTGCAACTAAAAGTTGGTTTATTACTTATTTCGTAGGTGGTTTAAATTTCCAAGTTGAACACCATTTGTTTCCAGCGATATCACACGTTCATTATCCGCAATTATCTAAGATTGTTGCTGAAACAGCTAGAGAATACAATGTGCCTTATCATTCAGAAAAAACGTTTTTTGGGGCATTGTATCAACACACTAAAATGTTGTATAAATTGGGAAGAGAATAATTATTGTTCCAACAGAACAGAGTACTTTCTGCCGATTGGTAATGAAACAGAATTAGACAGTGTTAACACTGTCTTTTTTATTTCAGAAATTTCTTTGCGTTGAACAATAAACGATTTGTGTATTCGCGTAAAACTTGTTGAAGGCAAAAGCGAACTAATATACTTCATTGTTTGGGTAACGAGAATAGCTTTTTCAAGCTTGAAATGAATTTTAATGTAATTTCCTACGGCTTCAATGTATAAAATGTCCTCTATTTTGATGTGTTTCATTATCCCATCTAATTTCAATTCAATTTCAACAGGTTCCTTAGTTTCCTCGATTTTTGGAACTAATAAAGCTTGAACTTTATTCAATGCTTTTAAAAATCTCGGATATGATATCGGTTTAAGCATATAATCAACTACATCATTTTGATAAGCTTCAAATCCAAAGTTCGAATATGCTGTTGTCAAAATAACAATAGTAGGATAAGGTAAACACTGTAATAATTCTAATCCTGTTAACCGCGGCATTTCAATATCCAAAAAGACAACGTCAACTTTATTTTTGGCCAAGAAATCCAATGCTTCTTTTCCATCATAGCAATCACCTACAATTTGTAAGAAATCAGATTTATTGATATGAGAATGAAGTACTTTATGCGCTGGAGCTTCATCATCTACAATTAAACATGTATATTTCATTGTTTTGACAGATTAAAATTTTATGTTTAAATCTACCAAATAAATAGATTCTGTTTCTGTTATCGACAAGGAATGTCTCTTTTTGTACATTAATTCTAAGCGCTTCTTTGTGTTTGAAATTCCTGTATTTGTTCCAGAGAATTTTCTTCGATCACCACTGAAATTATTTTCTATTTTGAATACCAAATTCTTTTTATCAGTTCGGAAATTTAGTTTAATGTATGGGTTTTCTGTCTGAGAACTATATTTGATTGCATTTTCAATGAAAGGCATAAAAAGCATTGGTGACAATTGAACATTAGAAGAATATAAATCAATTTTAAATTCAATTTTTAATTTCTGAATACGATTTTGCTCATAATTTAAGTACTTATGGATAAATTCAATTTCATCATCTAAGGTTACATTTTCCTTTTTAGAAGATTCTATTTGATATCGAAGTAAATCAGATAATTCCAAAATTTTATCGGGTGTTTCATTCGGTTCTGTAAGAGCAGTACCATACAAATTATTCATTGCATTGAATAAAAAATGTGGATTCAATTGAGCCTTTAAGTGCCTAATTTCTTCATCTCTACCAATTAATTCATTTTGAAACAACAAATTCCTTTCAAGGATATTCTTATGTGCGTAATAAAAGCCTAGACCAACAACGTAGATCAAGAAAATCGAAATACACATTGTAACAATGTCCGCATTTTGAACAAATTTAAAGGGCGTAAAATAATTAATAAAGAAGTAACTGATAAAAAGCCCTATCGTTCCAAAAATATATTTGACATTGTTTTTACTGAAGAACTTTTGATATAGATAAACATTATGGAAATAAACCTGAAGATGAGCAATTAAAAAAACTACGCCCCATTTAAATGTAATTTGAAAAAATTGTTCTTTATCGTAAATTAGATATGTTTTATCAATCAATAAAGTAATTAAACCAAGGATACAAAATCCTAAGAACAAACTAACATTTCTAACCCAGAAATTGAAATAGGAAAATCTCATAGTCAAAGGTACATCTTATTTAAAATATCCTAAGTGTAAAAAGAATTTAAAATAGAAAGAATGTTTAAAGGCAAAAATAATCATTTTACATCTATCAAAACAGAAGTTACTATACAACAAAAAACCCTTACCAGAAAACTGATAAGGGTTTAAAAAGCGGCGTCGACTTACTCTCCCACCCTCAAAAGGGCAGTACCATCAGCGCAAGCAGGCTTAACTTCTCTGTTCGGAATGGGAAGAGGTGGACCATGCTGCTATAGACACCTAAAACGTTAAATGTTTTAGTTCTAAAATGAATTGATATATCGGATGACTGAAGCAGTAAAATTGTTGGAAGAAAAGACTATAAGTCTACGGGTAATTAGTACTACTCGGCTGTGACATTACTGTCTTTACACCTGTAGCCTATCAACGTGGTAGTCTTCCACGGCCCTTAAAAGATATCTCATCTTGAGGTGAGTTTCGTGCTTAGATGCTTTCAGCGCTTATCTCATCCGTACATAGCTACCCTGCGATGCAGCTGGCGCCACAACAGGTACACCAGAGGTACGTCCACCCCGGTCCTCTCGTACTAGAGGCAGGTCCTCTCAAATATCTAACGCCCACAACAGATAGGGACCGAACTGTCTCACGACGTTCTGAACCCAGCTCGCGTGCCACTTTAATGGGCGAACAGCCCAACCCTTGGGACCTTCTCCAGCCCCAGGATGTGACGAGCCGACATCGAGGTGCCAAACCACTCCGTCGATGTGAGCTCTTGGGAGTGATCAGCCTGTTATCCCCGGAGTACCTTTTATCCTTTGAGCGATGGCCCTTCCATGCGGAACCACCGGATCACTATGCTCTAGTTTCCTACCTGGTCGACTTGTCGGTCTCTCAGTCAAGCACCCTTATGCCATTACACTCTACGCACGGTTACCAAGCGTGCTGAGGGTACCTTTAGGAGCCTCCGTTACTCTTTTGGAGGCGACCACCCCAGTCAAACTACCCACCACACAATGTCCCCCGTATAGACGGGGTTAGACATCAGATAATCCAAGGGTGGTATTTCAAGGACGACTAAACTACACCTAGCGATGCAGCCTCAACGTCTCCCACCTATCCTACACATGAATTACCCAATATCAATGTGAAGCTATAGTAAAGGTTCACGGGGTCTTTCCGTCCCGTTGCGGGTAATCGGCATCTTCACCGATACTACAATTTCACCGAGCTCATGGCTGAGACAGTGCCCAGATCGTTACACCATTCGTGCAGGTCGGAACTTACCCGACAAGGAATTTCGCTACCTTAGGACCGTTATAGTTACGGCCGCCGTTTACTGGGGCTTCATTTCAATGCTTCTCCGAAAATGACATCTCCACTTAACCTTCCAGCACCGGGCAGGTGTCAGGCCTTATACTTCATCTTTCGATTTTGCAAAGCCATGTGTTTTTGATAAACAGTCGCCTGGGCCTATTCACTGCGGCCAGCTTGCGCTGGCGTCTCTTCTCCCGAAGTTACGAGACCATTTTGCCTAGTTCCTTAGCCATGAATCACTCGAGCACCTCAGGATTCTCTCCTTGACTACCTGTGTCGGTTTGCGGTACGAGTTGTTATAACCTGAAGCTTAGAGGTTTTTCTTGGAATCCCTTAGGTACACTATCCAATTGGCCGAAGCCTCTCGGTACTATCAGATTCGGCAAGGTCTGCGGATTTGCCTACAGTCCTTATACCTACATCCTTTAACGCACTATTCCGTCAGTGCGCGGTACTTTCATCAATCCGTCACCCCATCGCAGTTATAACAAGTATGGGAATATTAACCCATTATCCATCCACTACCCCCTTCGGGTTCGCGTTAGGTCCCGACTAACCCTGAGCCGATTAGCGTCGCTCAGGAAACCTTAGTCTATCGGTGTGCAGGTTTCTCGCCTGCATTATCGTTACTTATTCCTACATTTGCTTTTCTATCCGCTCCAGCACACATCACCATGCACCTTCAACGCTGAATAGAATGCTCCCCTACCAGACAGTCATAAGACTGAATCCATAGCTTCGGTAATACACTTAATGCCCGTTTATTATCCACGCACGATCGCTCGACTAGTGAGCTGTTACGCACTCTTTAAATGAATGGCTGCTTCCAAGCCAACATCCTAGCTGTCTATGCAACCGCACAACGTTTGATCAACTTAGTGTATATTTTGGGACCTTAGCTGATGATCTGGGTTCTTTCCCTCTCGGACACGGACCTTAGCACCCATGCCCTCACTGCTCAGTATATCTTATAGCATTCGGAGTTTGTCAGGATTTGGTAGGCGGTGAAGCCCCCTAGTCCAATCAGTAGCTCTACCTCTATAAGACTCAACCTGAACGCTGCACCTAAATGCATTTCGGGGAGTACGAGCTATTTCCCAGTTTGATTGGCCTTTCACCCCTACCCACAGCTCATCCGGAAGCTTTTCAACGCTTATCGGTTCGGTCCTCCATTCCGTGTTACCGGAACTTCAACCTGGCCATGGGTAGATCACAAGGTTTCGCGTCTACCCCCACTGACTATCGCGCCCTATTAAGACTCGCTTTCGCTTCGGCTCCGTGACTTAATCACTTAACCTTGCCAATGAGGAGTAACTCGTAGGATCATTATGCAAAAGGCACGCCGTCGCCCTAAGGCTTCGACCGCTTGTAGACACACGGTTTCAGGATCTTTTTCACTCCCTTATTCAGGGTTCTTTTCACCTTTCCTTCACAGTACTAGTTCGCTATCGGTCTCTGAGGAGTATTTAGCCTTACCGGATGGTTCCGGCAGATTCAGACAGGATTTCACATGTCCCGCCCTACTCAGGATACTGCTATCATACAAACAGCTTTCGTGTACGGGGCTATCACCCATATCGCTGTGCTTTCCAACACATTCCACTAACTCTTTGCACAAATGTTGCAGTCCTACAACCCCAAATCAGCCGAAACTGACTTGGTTTGGGCTATTTCCACTTCGCTCGCCACTACTACGGAAATCACTATTGTTTTCTTTTCCTGCGCCTACTTAGATGTTTCAGTTCAGCGCGTTAGCCCCATTACTGGTGATATGTCTTCAACATACCGGGTTTCCCCATTCGGAAATCAACGGATTAACAGATATTTGCTCCTCCCCGTTGCTTATCGCAGCTTATCACGTCCTTCTTCGCCTCTCAGAGCCAAGGCATCCCCCGTGTGCCCTTAGTAACTTATTAGTCTCTTAGTTTTCTTCTACTTTTTTACTACTTCAATCAATTCCAATATGTCAAAGAACTTTGTTGTTTTGCACATCATCTTAATGATCATACAAATTTAAAAAATGGTAGTCCCGAGCAGATTCGAACTGCTGACCCCTACATTATCAGTGTAGTGCTCTAACCAACTGAGCTACGGGACTATTAATCCCTCCTACATGACTCCCGTAAGGAGGATTTACATCTT